>Ga0114931_10001683_pt1 | contig 28127 bp, 30 predicted proteins | sample 2SBtaG_FD_89579 | JGI IMG/M metagenome (GOLD analysis project Ga0114931, IMG submission 89579) | Deep subsurface microbial communities from Kolumbo volcano to uncover new lineages of life (NeLLi) - 2SBTROV14_V59a metaG | ecosystem: Environmental > Aquatic > Marine > Volcanic | place: Kolumbo... | reverse complement strand
TGCGCCGCGCAACGCGGGACTAGCACCGTTTGTTGGGGGCGCAGCAGCGCCCCCTCGGCTTCGCCGAGCCTCCCCCTCGACCGCTCCGCGCTCGTCTAGCCCCTCGATTCATGAGAATCGAGCGGCTAGCGCTGCGGCGAACGGATCCAGGACCGCCGCGAAGGGCGCAGTCAGTTCGCTGGTTCGTCGATACTGCCCAGCCGCTCGACGGCGCGGCGCAGCTCGAGCACGTTGAACGGCTTGCCGAGACAGACGTTGTCGGTGCATTCAACAAAGCGCCGCGCCCGCTCCGTGAATGCGCCACCCGTCATGAAGACGACACGCCGCGCCAGCTCGGGTTTCGTTCGCTGCAGTTGCTCGAACAGATCCATGCCGGAGACGTTCGGCATCATCAAGTCGCTCACGACGACGTCGAAGACCTGCTCCTCCAGCATGCGCCGTGCCTCGTCACCCGAGCGCGACAGCGTAACCTGGTGAAGGTCCGACAGCATGCGGCGCACCGCCTTGCCCACTTGCGGCTCGTCATCCACGACAAGCACGCGCAGACGGCGCCCGGTCCCCGCGGAGGACGGAGGCTCCTCGACCACGCGCAAGCTCTCCCGGGTCGCCGCGGGCAAGCGCACCTTGAAAGAGCTCCCCTGCCCTGGCGTGCTTTCAACCTCGATGCTGCCGCCGTGCGCACTGACAACGTTGTGGCAGACGCCAAGGCCCAGGCCGGAGCCGACCCCGATCGGCTTGGTGGTGGAAAACGGCGCGAACACGCGCTCCAGCTGCTCGGGTGGAATGCCGGTCCCGGTATCCCGCACCTCGACCGTGACGTGCTCGCCATCGGTGGAGAGCACCACGCGGATCTCGTTGTCGGCCTGTCTGCCCTCGGGAATCGCATGGGCGGCGTTGACGATGAGGTCGAGGAACACCTGCGCCAGACGCGACGGGTTGCCGAGCACCAGCGGCGTGTCCTGGAAGTCGGTCACGACGCGCGCCCTGTGACGGCATTCCGCGTTGCTCAACCTGAGCGCGGAATCGATGACCTGGCGCAGATCGAGCGGCACCAGACGCTCGCTATGGGCGCTCGAGAAAGTCTCCAGGTCTTGCACCAGCTCACGCACGCGGCGCATCCCGTCGACAGCCGCGTCGAGGCGCTCGCGGACATCGACCAGGTTCTCCAGGCACTTGCGGATCGACTCGACCCCCGCTCCAGCCGCGCACAGCGACTCGATGCGGGCGACGTCGTCCGTGACGCTTTCCATATTGTACAGCGCATACGCCAGCGGATTGTTGATCTCGTGCGCGAGCCCCTCCGCGAGCAGGCCGACTCCAGCCAGATGATCGGCCTGGACCCGGTTCGAAGCGAGCCGGCGCTCTCCACTCTTGTCGTGTGCCGCGGAATGCGCCGCCGCCAGACTTCCGGCTTCGTCGTTCCCGGGTGCGTTGGATGGGCTGGTCATGTTTCCCGGATCCCCTGTAGCTACATACACCCGGTTTGCCACATGATGCATGAGGGGATATGCGGGGGTGGGTGACCACCCGGAAGCCAACTTGCGCGCATCCGCAACTACGCGGAATCACGCGCATTCAACCACGGGGAAGGGCGAGACCCCGCCGACCCGGTACACTCTGGACATGCTTTTCCACTACTCCGCGCGCTGGGGAGCGCTGGTCGTGCTCGGTGCTGCGCTGGCGGGCGTTTCGGGGTGCTCCGGCGACTCCCCGTCCGGCGGCAGCGCTGCTGGCGGGAGTGGCGGCTCGGTCGACGGCGGCGGCGGCAGTGCGGGCTCGGCGGCGAACGGCGGCTCCACAAGCGGCGGCGGAACCGGCGGCACGACAACCGGCGGCAGCGCGGGCGCGGGGGGCAGCAGCGGGAGCGGCGGCGCGCCAGCCGAGGCAGGCACGCTCTGGCAGCCCACACCGGGTACCAGCTGGCAGTGGCAGCTCAGCGGTACCCTCGACACGACGATCGACGTCGCCATGTACGACGTCGATCTATTCGACACACCCGACGCGAAGCTGGCGACGCTGAAGGCGGACGGGCGCATCATCATCTGCTACTTGTCCGCCGGCAGCCGGGAGGACTGGCGCAGCGACGCCGGCGACTTCGCCGCAAACGACTACGGCAACGCCCTGGCCGGCTGGCCCGGGGAAAACTGGCTCGACATCCGTTCGGCGAACGTGCGGAAGATCATGCAGGCTCGCCTGGACCGCGCCCAGGCCCGCGGCTGCGACGGTGTGGAACCCGACAACGTCGACGGCTACGCGAACAGCACCGGCTTTCCGCTCACGAAACAGGATCAGCTCGGCTACGACACCTTCATCGCCCACGAAGCCCACGCGCGCGGACTGTCGGTCGGGCTGAAGAACGCCGTAGAGCTGGTCCAGACGCTCGAGCCTTCCTTCGACTGGGCGCTGAACGAGGAGTGCATGACGTACTCGGAATGCGGTCAGCTCAAGCCATTCCTCGACGCCAACAAGGCCGTATTCCACGTGGAGTACGTCAACCAGACCTCGCAGGGCGCGGCCAAGCAGGCCAGTGTCTGCGGCGACACGTCGATCCAGGGATTCTCGACGCTGATCAAGACCTGGGATCTCGGCGCCTGGCGGTTGACCTGTCCCTGACTCAGGGCGGGGGCGGGGCGAAGCGGGCGTTCCGGGGAAACGCCTGCGGCTCCACCGGGCGCGGCGGCAAGCGCCAGTGGCGCCGCGGGTGGACCTGGATGCCGCGCGCCTCCAGGCCGTCCTCGTCATCGTAGCGGAGCAGGACGATGCGCGACGGCGAGCGAGGGCTCGCGCGCATGAACGACACCTGGCGCACCGGGCTGAAACGCGACTCGCCATAGCGGGTGCCGAGGTTGTTGACCCGGCGGCGGGGCGTCGGCTCGAATCCGCTGCTGCCTTCCGCGGCGGAGCGCGACGGCCTTGCCGCGCGGTCCCAAGCCGGCGCGGCGCGCTTGGTCTTGCTGGGCGGCGCCGCCGAAGCACGCGCGTGCCGGCGCGTCCGCATGTCCCGCGGCTGGGCGATGGCGACCGGCTTGCGCTGCTTCTCCGGGAAGAACGCGACACCGATCGCCCCGACGTTCTGGGGGGTGCCCATGCGCGAGGAGTAGCTGTCACCCGGGTCGGTGAAGCGGAACGACGCGACCTGGTCCAGGCTCTGGCGGAAGCCGGTCACGGTTACCGACCCGAACGGCTGGAGCACGTAGCCGCGGTGGTGCACGAAATCCGCTACGCGCCCGGTGATCGCGTCGCGGCCGTCCACGCTGATCACCGCCTCGACACGCCGGGAGGTCGGATTCGAGACGCGGATGCCATAGCGGACGCCCGGTTCGCCCAGCACAAACGTCTGGCCCCGATGCCTGAACGTCCGGAGCGTCTGGCCGTTGGCGCCCACCAGCGTCACGGAGAAGCTTGGGCGCGAATGCCACCAGCGCGGGCTCTGGGCGAGCGCATCCTGGCTGACGAGGAGCGCGGCGACCCCCGCGATCGCAACCAGCAGCGAGTAACGGTACAGCTGTTTCTTCCACATGCTCTCGCCTCCACAGCGGGGGTTGTCGCTTGGAGAGACGCGCGAAAGTGCCGGAAGATCTGCCCGGCGGTAGAAAAAGGCGCGCCCCGGCCGCGGAGGGAGACGCGGGCGGGGCGCGGGAAAAGCGGCGCGCCGGGAGGAACGACGCGCCGCGGCAGGCAGGGCTCAATCGCCGGTCACGGTGACCGGCACTGCCTGCGCAAGTCCACTGACCTCCAGCTGGATGCTGGTGGTGCCTGGCTGGCCGCCCTTGACGGTGACCCAATCGCTGTGGCCCTGGGCCGAGTCGTCGACCATGTCCGGGGTCAGGATCTGGTAGACGGGGAAGCCCGCGACGCTCGCGTCCTGGCTGCCCCAGTCGACGGCGTCGCGGGCGATCAGCGGCTTTCCGTCGGCGTCGAGCAGCTTCGCCGAAAGCGTGACGGTATCGCCGCTCTTCAGGACGAGCTGGTCGATGGGCCTCGCGTCCTGCAAGCCGTCGGTCGAGCGCTCGAAATGGACCGAGCTGGCCTTGCGCACGTGCACGGTCACGCGATCGAGCAGCTTGCCCTGCGGGTCGAGCAGCTCGAGCTTGGCGTCGCCCGCGGCGAGCGCCTGCATATCGATCGCGTTGTCGCAGCTCTTCGTGAACCCGTCGGGGCACCCGCCATGCGCGTCGACGGTCATTCCCGTCGCCGAGTTGCCGCTGCTCTGCTCGCATGCACAGCTGCGCTTCAGGTTGAACGTCGCGATGGTCGGAGCCGTCGACACAGCAGTGACCCCCTGCGCGTCGCCGTCGCCGGTCACGTCCACTCGCTCGGCAGCGCCGATGAGCACCGGGCGGTCCATGCTGCAGCCGAAGAAGCAGCTCGCACCGTAGCTGAAGTCGACGCGACCCAGCTCGCCCGCGGTGCTCTCGCCGAGCTGCGCGCTGCACGCGGACGTTCCCACGGCCACCAGAGCCGCCGCGAAAAGACCCGAAAGGAACCTTCTGGACATGTTTCGTATCTCCGTCTGTTGCGCCGGGAGCGGCGCTTCGACAGGGACCGATTGCAGCTCGTGTGCCAGCTGCGAAACTGCGTGATTCCGTGCGCTTGTGCGGCCTACGGAAGCGGCCGCCCTGTGCGCCAGAAACCACAACTGTGGTGCGCGCGCGTCGCCCCCTCCGACCCGCCGCGCCTGCGCGTTCGCAGGACCATGATCGCGCTGCCGCTCAGCGAGCTGCCCAGGTGGTGAGCCGGCCCGCCCGGTCCACCGCCGCGATCGTCGCCCGGCGGTCGTCCATGGCGACATCCTCGACCTTGCCGCTCGTGTCCAGCGCGACGCGCTGCGGCCCCGCGATCTGGGCGAGCTCCAGCCCGTCCGAGCCGCCGCGCACCAGCCACTTCGAGTCCTTGGTGAACCAGATGCGCTTCACCCAGCGCCCGTTCTTGATCTTCGTCTTTTCCGCGGGCGTGCCGGCGAAGGTCCAGACGGTCGTGTAGCGGGGCTCACCTTCTTCTGCCAGCAGCGTGCCGCCGTCGTTGAACGAAACGGCATCGGCCTCGCTCTCGTGACGCACCAGCTTGTGGGGTACGCCGGGCGCCTGGGTGTCCCACCACCAGATCGAGCCCTGCACCCAGGCCACGGCCACGCGCGAGCCGTCGGGCGCCATCGCCATGCTCTTCACATCGATGGGCGGACCGGGCACCGGGATCTCGATCGTGTCGCCGCCGTCGAGATCGTAGATACGGATCACCCCGTCGTGGTGACCCAGCGCGATGCGCGGCCAGGCAACGGCCGACGCCGTGACCGGCGATGGGTTGATGCGCGGCGCGTGCAGGCGTGCGAGCTTCTTCCCGTCGAACAGCTGCAGCGTCTTTTCGCACACGACCAGGAGCTTGTCCTTGTCGAAGGCGATGCCGCCGCGCACCACGTCGCGGCAGCTGTCCACACTGCCCGCGTCCTTGCCCGTACCGAGATCGAACAGCTTGACGGGTGAGCCCGTCGCCACCGCCACGCGCCCGAGCGCGCGGTCGATCGCTACGGCGCGTCCGAAGCCGCCGACAGCGACCTCCCAGCGGAGCTTGACCCGGTCGACGTTGCTCCCGCCGATCACCGGCGCCCAGCGCGGCGCGTGGCGTGCGGCGTGGCGCGCCGGATGGTGATGTCGCGGCGCGGCCGCGGCGCTCTTCGCCGGACTTCCGGCGCATGCCCACGCGAGCATCGCGAGCGCGTACAGCACGCGCGGGGGCCGCAATCGAGGTCGTGTCACCCCGCCTACTTCTCCGGAAGCCAGGCCGCCTGTCAAGCGCGCGCCCTAGCCGATCCGGTACATCGCCACCAGCGCGACCACGAGGAAACCCAGCGCCAGGCACAACACGGCAACCAGAAGTATCCAGCCTGTACCGCGCGCCTGGATGTGCTCCGACTCTTCGAGATTCTCGCTGTGACGCGCCAGATGCGTGGCCAGGTCGGCCTCGGACTTCTTCACGCGCAGCACCAGCAGCACTCCCACCAGCGCCGCCGCGAAGGCCGAGAACAACCCCGCGAGCAGCCGCGCGCGGCGGCGCCGCTCCCGATCACGGCGCGCAGCGACGACGAGCCCGTCGAGCAGAAGTCGATCGGGCACCACGCGCTCCTGGGGCGGATCGCCAGCGCCGAGCCGGACCCTGAGCGGCCAACCCACGGTGGCTTCCGACGACAGCTCCGGCTCGCTCGACACGACGGCCCACAGCGGCCCCGGCGGCAGCGGAGGCAACGCCACCTCGGCAACCGCACCGCCGCGGCCGTCGGGATGCAGCCCCAGTGGCGCCCCTGCGAGACGCGTGCGCGGCGTCATCAACCCGAAGTACGCCCGCGCGCGCTCGATCGGCGAACGCACGACGAGCCTCTTGCCGGCGAGCGCGGCGTGCATCGCACCCACGACCACCGGGAGCGTCGAGTACCACTCGCCGTGGCTTCCATCAGGAGCTGTAGCGGCGATCCCCAGCGCCACGTTGAACTCTCGCGGCGCGACGGGTACCTGCGCGCGACCGTCGGCGCGGGTTTCAAGCGGCTCTGCTGCGCGGACGTCGAGGCCCTCCGGACGGAGCGTGAGCTTGGCGTGGGGCACCGGGCCGTGGGGACCCCGCACCTCGATCCAGAGCGGATCGCTAAACGGCACGGCGAACACGCCGCGGGCCGGCGCCGCGCGCACGAGCAGATCACCGGTCTGGTGCCCCTTGATCCAACCGCCATGATCGCGCTGCTTCGATAGCCAATCGCGCGCCGGAAGCTCGATGCGGCCGCTTGCGAGCGGCATTGGGTCGCCGGGAGCGGAAACCGCGATGTCGATCGGTCCGCTGACGGGCGCCCCCGGCACCGCCACCTCCACCGCGGCCATGCCCTGGGAGTCGGGCTTTCCCGTCCAGGACACCCAACGCCCGTCGGAGAGCCTCGCCTCCACCGCGAGCCGCGCGCGCTCGGCCTTCGACTGCGCGCCGTCCTCCCAACGCACCAGCGAAAGCCGCCACGACAGACGCTTCGCCCCCTGCGTGGGACCGCCGTAGATCCGCGCGCCGGCGTAGGGCTCCGGCGCCCCCACCACGAACAGGGCGAACGCCACCACGACCACGGTGAGGAGGGGCAGCGAGTACAGGGCAATGCGGCTCACGGCTACGCCGAGCGTCGCAGTACCGGGTGGCGGCGTCGAGCGCCGAAACGCCCCTGGGACCAACAGCGGCCTCTCCTTGTTTCTTCCAGTCCGTCTGCCGGCCCTTCCAGGCCTGGCCGCGGCGCCCGGAAAAGGTTTATGCCGTGCTCAGCTCCGCTCTTGCTAGGCTCCGGCTCCGGTGACCGCCATGGCCGAAACCACGACCAAGAAGAAGAAGAAAAAGAGCAGGAAGAAGGCCCCCCGGCGCGAGCGCAGGGAACGCCGCTTCACTCCCCGTCAGACCCAGACGTCCTGGGCGGCCGTCGCCGCCGGGGCGCTCGGCGCTGCGGGGCTTGGCGCCGGCGTCTACGGGCAGTGGATCAGCGACCCGCCCCACAGCTACGCGCCCTACATCGTCACCGGCGGCGCGCTGGTGCTCGCCGATGCGCTCTGGTTCGGCGACAGCAGCGCAGTCCCCGTGCGCGTGGGCGACGCTGGCATCGCGATCGAGAAGGGCAAGGAGCTGGTGCGGCTGCCCTGGTGCGACATCGAGCGGGTCAGCGTGGACAGGGGACAGCTGGTGGCACGCGGCGAGGGTCTGACGCTGACGATCCCGGTGAACGCGCACCGCACGGCCGTCGCCTGGCTGCTCAAGGAAGGTGTGCGCCGGGTACCCGAAGCGATGGACGTGAAGGGCAGCGTCGTCGACGGCCTGCCGAAGCCCGGCGAAGGCGACGGCGAGGTGCTGACCATCGAGGACCTCCAGGTCGCCGGACGCGAGTGCGCGGCCAGCGGCGAGACCATTTCCTTCGAGCGCGACGCCCGACTCTGCCACACCTGCGGCCAGGTGTATCACAAGGCCCACGTGCCCAAGCGCTGCGTCACCTGCGACGAGAGCCTCTCCGGCCAGGCGCTCCACCCGTAGTCCCGCGGCGATCAGGCGGCCTGGAGCCGGGCCTTTACAGCGCCGGCGACTGAAACCAAGCTCCGGACCCATGACAGACCAGCTCGGAAGGGTCGCGGTGCTAGGGGCGGGCACCATGGGGCGCGGCATCGCTCAGCTGTGCGCGTCGCGCAAGATCGACACGCGCCTGTACGACGTGGCGCAGGGCCAGCTCGACGCCGCTATGGCGGGCGTCGGCAAGCAGCTCGACCGACGGGTCGACAAAGGCCGCATCGACCAGAGCGAACGCGACTCGACGTTCTCGCGTATCAAGCCCACGGCGGCGCTCGCCGATGCGTGCCGCGACGCGGAGCTCGTCATCGAGGCGGCGCCGGAGTCGATGGAACTGAAAGTGTCGTTGCTGGGCGAGGTGCTGGAGCTGCTTCCGGACAGCGCGCTGGTCGGCTCGAATACCTCCAGCCTGTCGCTCACGGAGCTGGGCCAGCGTCTCGGGATTGCGGAGCGCACGGTGGGCCTGCATTTCTTCAACCCGCCTCCGGTGATGCCGCTTCTGGAGATCGTGCGCGGACTCGGGACCGCGGAGGCCACGGTCGAGCGTGCGCTCGCGTTCGCACAGCAGATCGGCAAGGAGCCGATCGTGGTGAATGACTTCCCCGGTTTCGCCAGCAGCCGGCTGGGCGTCGCGCTCGGCGCCGAGGCGATGCGCATGCTCGAGTCGGGCGTGGCACGTGCCGTGGATATCGACCGCGCGATGGAGCTCGGCTATCGTCATCCCATGGGGCCGCTCAAGCTGACCGACCTGGTGGGGCTCGACGTGCGGCTGGCGATCCTCGAACACCTGCAGCGCGAAATCGGCGAGCAATTCCGGCCGCCGACGATTCTGAGGCAAATGGTGCGTGCAGGGCGCCTCGGCAAGAAGGTCGGCCTCGGCTTCTACCGCTGGACCGACCAGGGTCCGGTCCCGGCGGAGTGAGGGTGGAAGCGAGCGGCGCACAGGTCAAGGGCTACACGTATCTGTCCTACGTGACGCCGCTGAAGCGGGAACGCAGCGCTTTGTGGAGCCGCTTGGAGGAGCATCTACCCGACGACTCGCGCGAGTTCTTCGCGGGATCGATCTTCGCGAACAACTGGTACACGCGAAAGCACCTGCACGCGCTGATGGAGGCCTTCCAGACGGCGGTGCACGGCGATGTGAACGAGGTGCGCGAGCTCGGCGCCATGGCAGCGCGCTTCCAGCTGCACATGATCTACCGGCTGTTCCTGAAGTTCGCGACGCCGGCGTTGGTTTTCAAGCGCGCCACCAGCGTGTGGTCACGCCAGAGCAACGTGGGGCGCTTCGTCGTCGTCGAGGAAGCCGACGACCACCTGATCGGCGAGCTCGAAGATCCCGACCTGCCCGTCGGCATTCCCGATCTCATCGCCGGCTGGAGCGACACCATCATCGCCATGCTCGGCCGCACGCCCTTCCCCACCAGCTACGAGAAAGTCACCCCGCGTCGCTGGCGCTTCAAGGTCAGTTGGGTGACCCGGTAGGCACCGCGACCTACTCGACAGCCGCAGGCAACCCTACCCTCGGCCTCAGCAGATCCGCCGCAACGCGGCCGGTGCGCACGGCAGCCTCCATGCTGGCTGTCGGCTGGGTGCCCGCCATCCAGTCGCCGGCGAAGACGAGGTTCTCGTAGGGGCTCTTGTCCTGCTCGGGGCGGAACTTCCAGTGGCCGGGTTCCATCAGGAGATAGCGTAGATGGTTCGCGGTGTTGCGCCGGAACTCGTGATGGCAGCCGCCCGTCTGGTTGACCACGGCGTCGATGTCGACCTTCGATTTCTCGACGAAGGGCAGCTCCACGAACCCGGACAGCAGCTCGCGAACGATCTCGGTATCGGTGAGATCGCCGTGCAGGCCTTCTTCCCCCTCGAACTCGACCACCGAGCCCCAGCTGCTGGTCTCCAGCTCACTCACGCGGTTCGTGTAGTCGATGATCGTCGGTGCCGGCTCGGGTGTGCCCATCACCACCGTGGTGAAATCCGAGGGCATTACCTTCTCGGGCAGCCACATGCGGAGCGAGATCGATGCGACGCTGCGGAGCGCCCAGATGCGCCGGAGCTGGGGCTCCTCGAGTACGGCGCGCTCGAAACCAGGGGTCGTGCGAAGCAGCGCACGGCTGGAGCGCACCGGCAGGGTCCACACCACTTGGTCGAAATCCGCGCCGTGCTGGAGCACGCGCTCCGGCGCTCCCGCCGCCGATGCGGGATCGCCAACCGGATACGGGTCATCCCCCAGCGAGTAGCTGCCGCCTGTCGCGGTCACGTAGACGTGATCCACGAAGCCGGCGATGGGCACGGGCGTCGCCGTCGGCTGCGTGACGACCTTCTCGATGCGGTGCGTGCCCGGATCGAGCTCCACCCGCGTGACCTTGGTGCAGAACTGGAGCTTGCCGCCAAGCGAGACGAAGAGCTGGGCGATGGGCGCCACGATGACTTCGCTGAGCCCCCCGTTGAGGTAGTAGACGGTGCTGTTGGCGGGGCTCATCAGATGCGAAAAGCCGATCATCCCGACGTACGCCGAGCCGGGGGCGGGATAGTTGAAAGCGAGCTCCAGCACGTAGCGGAACCAGCTCTTCTTCGTCAGCTCGATATCGAGCCCCGTCGCGACCGCGTAGGCGGTGAACGAGTGCTCGTCGAGCTCCGGTTCGAACTTCTGCGTCAGAAGCCGGACCCCCGTGGTGGCGAACCACCTGCCCGCCTCGAGCTTCTCCTTGAAGCTCATGCCCTGGTAGCCGACGAAGCCGTTGTGGAACAGCGCGCCCACGTCCAGCGGCCCCTGCGGGATGTCCAACCGGTTCACCGCGCGGGCGCCCGCTTCGTACATCAGGTGCACGCCCTCGTTGTTGGAGAACCAGCGAGGGTCGGTGACCGGGTGCCCAGCGCGGGCCAGCAGCGTCTGCAGCGCGTTGTAGTAGCCGAAGACGCCGTGGAAGCCGATTTCCATATAGCGGCCATCCGGCAGGCGCCAGCTCGACGCCTTGCCGCCGAGCCGATGCTCCATGCACAGGAGGGTCACCTCGAAATGGTCGCCGCCGCCTTCCTGCAACAGGTGGACCCCCGCCGACAGCGCCGACAGCCCACCTCCCAGGATCACCACCTTCTGCTTCGCCATGGAAGCATGGTGGAGAAGCCGGCGATGAAGGTCAACGACAACCTGACCAAGTCATGACTGCGGATACGCGCGCATCTCCGCAGGGACGCGAGCCGCGCTGCCGACCCTTGACTTCGCCGCGCCGCGGATTCTTCATGGTTGCTCCTTGGTGTGCGCAAGGGCGACGGTCCGGGCACGTCGCGTGCTCGGCGCCGGACCGTGCGCTCACCTCGAGCGCGTGCTCGGCGCCGCACCGCGCGCAGCTGACCCTGCCGTCGAGCTCGAAGTGGTTCACCGGCGACAGCGCGCCGCGGCCCGGACAACGGAACTGGTCGAACTGGGCTGTGAGCTCGTTCATCTTTTCGGTCCAATCGCCGGAAACGGACGTTCAGCGCTTTTTCGCGCGGCGGGGCCGAGAGGCTCCCGCGCGCGAGCCCTTCTTCACGCCCACCCTGCGCGCCTGCACCTAGAGCGGGTGTTCGGGGGGCAGGAGCAATGCGCCTGCCCTGGCGACGAAGAAGGCCCTGACGGCCACCCAGTCGTCGGGGCCTTCGCCAGGCAGGGGCGCCTCGGCTTCAGCGTCGTCGAAGTAGGTCAGGGCGCGGAGCACCAGGCCTTCGTTCACGTCCGCGTCGTACACCTCGCGAAGCGAGCGCAGACACTCGACAATCCCGAGCCGTTCCTGCTCGAGCATCACATACAGGTCGAAGAAGTCACGGCGCGTGCCTCGATCCAGTATCGCGTGCAGCTTGGTAGCGAGAATGCCGCTGGTGGTGAGCGTCTGCGCTTCGACGAAAGGCTCGAGTGCCGGCAGATGGAACACCGAGACATCATGACCCTCGAAGCGAAGATGGACGGTTCCCTTCGCTCGCTCCAGCACCTCGACGTGACCTTTCGAACGCAGCCGCCGGACCAGCTCTTCTACGTTCCGCGCGCGCACCACGCCGAAATCGACGTCGTCGCTCGGCCGATACGGGCTGAAACAACGGACGGCATGGCCGCCTATCAAGAACCAGTACGACGCGCCGGCAACCGCGCCGACCACGCGCGGCGGCAGCACCTCGCTGGGAGAAAACCGCCGCGGCACGCTACATCCCCCTGTAGTTCATCACGGCGCGCAGAAGCGCCAGGCTCTTCGGCCGCCAGCCTGGTTTCCCGGCGGCACGCGCCAGGCTTGCCCAGGGCATGCCCGCTGCGAAGCTGATCGCCCGGGTGTCGCCGTAGTTGAAAGCGTGGAATACGACCTGGGCGCCGGGTACGGGGTCGCCCACGTTATGCAACGTCTGCTGGACCGCATCGGGTAGCTGCCGCTTCCAATACGAGGGCGGAACGACGCGCGACATGGCGTTGTAGAGCGTCGCGCGGGAAGGCGGGGCCAGCCGTTTCGAGCGGCAGAACGTCGTCAGCTCTTCGCGAACCCGGCTGATGTCAGGCCGTTCGCGGGTGGAGAGCAACTCCTGCAGCTTCCGCTCGACGGCTTCGGGCAGCCGTGAGCGACCGGCATCGGAGCGCCGCGCCCGTTCCACACGCGCGCGCGCCCGCTCGAGCGAGTCCGATAACTCCGACGGCACGCTATTAATTCTAGACGAGGTGCTGACTATTTCAAGACAGCGCTAGAACGCCCTGAGCGCCGGCATCAGCCGTATGCAGATGACGATGCGCTGGATCTGGCCGGTGCCCTCGAAGATGTAGTAGACCTTCATGTCGCGGAACCGCTTCTCGAGCAGCGCGTGATCGGTGGCGAGGGTGCCGTGGGCGCCGGAGCGCTGCACGTGCGGCGGATGCGTGGAAGACACCGGCGAGACGCAGAGCACGATCGTGCAGGACATCCCGAAGGTCCATCACGAACATCGAGCACGTCGCCCACGTGGGTCGTTGCAAGCGCTGCGGAAAGTGCGTGATGGAGCCGCCGCCGGGAGCGGTCGCGGCAGCGGCTCCATGGCCTTCGCGGTTGTGCCGTCGCGCCACGGTGCGGCGAGCTTCGTCAGCGTGACGTTCTAGGCGGTACTTGCTGCCTGGCACGAGCGCCCGCTTGACCCCTATCATGTACAGAGTACATGCTGTCCGGATGCAGGGGGCCCCCTGTTCCACGAAGCTCCGCGCGCTACCGCACGCCTGTTTGCCGCGTCTGCGGCTCATGGCCGGCATGCGGATGCCCTGTCTGCTCGCCACCGCAGTCTTCGCTGCCGCGTGCGGTTCGGGCCAGCCGGCGCTCCACAAGGCCGAGCCCTGCGCCCCGCCCACTGCGGCCGACCGGGACTTCGAGGCGAAGGCCGTGTGGCAGCTTCCCGCTGGCGAGCCGCCGCTGGTCTTTATCCGCGAGGTCGGCGGCTTCGTCGCCGTGTGCTCTCGCGACACGCTACACCTTCTGCGTGGCAAGGCGACGGGACCGCTCGAGCAGGTTGCCACCGCGGCGCTTGGGGGTTGTCGTCGACTGGCTTCGGACGGCACCGTGCTGGCCGTGCTCGAGGACTCGTCGATCGTCGACTTCCCGGCGGCGGGCAGCGGGAAGCTCACCGGGCGACAGGAGCTTGTCCCGCCGTCGGCTTCGCACGACCTCGCGGCAACCGGGGGTGAGCTTCTGATCGCGACCGACGACGGTGTGCATCGCTTTGACGATCAGGCCGGAACCTGGAAGGAGCAGGCGCCCCTGGCATCCGGCACCGCGGTGCGCGCCCTGGCCGTCGCCGGTGGCAGCGTCTACCTCGGCGAGCAAGACGGCGGACAGAGCATCGTCGAACAGGTTCCGCTCGCCGGCGGCGCGTCGCGCAGCATCCAGATCCATGGCCTGGTCGAGCGGCTGGTGGTGCAGGGCGACCACGGACTGGCCGTCAGCGGCGGCTTCGGGCTGGTCACGTTCGCTGCCGGCGCGACGTTCGGCGCGGCGTCGCATCCGGTCGAGGTGATGGGCTCGGTGAGCGATGCGCGCGTCGTCGGCGACGACATCCTGGCGGTCAATCGTGTATCCCTGGTCCGGATCGGGACGTTCGCCGCACCGGTAGAGCGATCGCTGCTCTACCGCGCAGATCGCGGGCAGAGTTCCGGCGCGTGGTACGAGGGTGTAGCGGCAGAGAGCGGCGGCGCGCTCGCGCTGCGATCGGACGCTGTGGACCGCGTGTCGCTTGCCAAGTGGACGCCGAGGCCCCTCCTGGTGACGGACAAGATGCGCGCCGACGTGCGGGACGGATCGCACTCGAGCCTGTACCGGGTGACGAATCGTGGCACGGCCGATCTCGTGCTGGGCCCGGTCCGTTCCGATAGCAGCGACTGGACCGCTGTCCCGTCGGCGTACAACACCGGACCACGCGACAAGGATTGTCCCGGGCGGTTGCGCATCGCTCCGGACGTTGCCGGCCTGCTCGACGTGCGCTACGCGGGCAGCGCCGCCGCGTCGAGCGCCACGCTCGAGCTGCCCAGCAATGACAGTGACCTGCCGGTTCTGGCCATCCCAGTGACCCGCAACGAGCCGCCGCAACTGCTTGCTGTGGGTGATGCCGCGCCGGATTTCTCGCTACCGCTGCTCGGAGTCGGCGAGCTACGGCTCGGCGACCTCGCCGGACACGTGGCGTACCTGAAGTTCTTCAACCCCGGGTGACCGACCTGCGCTGCGGAGTTGCCGCAGATGGAAACGACGATCTGGGCGAAATATCGCGGCGCCGGCTTCCGTCTGGTCGCGGTCAGCGCGGGGCTCAAACAGGCCTATGGGCAATCGGTCGCCAGGAACGACGCGCTATCCTTCCCCCTCGCGCTGGATATCAGCGAAACGCTCTACGACCGCTATACGCAGATCGACGGCGTCACGCCGCCGTTCCCGCTGGGCGTGCTGATCGACAAGCAGGGCGTCGTGCGGCGCATCGATACTACGACCGCCGCCGATCTCGTATCGCTGGATGCGCAGATTGCAACGCTACTCGCCAAATAGGCGCGGACGTTGGAGACGGACTACCCGGACGAGGCGCGGCGCGCGGTTCGTCGCGCGCGCCAGACATTGAACGCCGGCACAGCGATCAGGTTCAGCGCGGTCGAGGTGGGCGCGGATCGCCACGGCAGAGCGGCGAGAGGGCTGTTCAGGGGTAGGCGCCTGTTGTGGACCCGGCAACTGACGCGGAGACGGGCGCCCCGCTCTCCTATCCCGTCAGTTCCCTGTCTCGTTCCGCGTGAAGCGCTCGACCACGGCCGCGAGTTCCGCGGAGGTGAACGGCTTGGCGAGGTGGCGTTCCCCGGCCTTCTCGAGGTAGGACCGGGCGCGTTCGGTGAAAGCACCGCCGGTGAGGAACCACATGCGTTCCGCCTGTGCCGGATCCAGTTGGAGCGCCTCTTCGTACAGGTCCGCGCCCGTCATCCCGGGCATCATCAAGTCGCACAGGATCAGATCGAAGCGCGCTCCGGCTTTCAGCGTTGCCAGGGCCGCGGCTGCTCTCGTGTGGACGGTGACCTCGTGGGCGTCGCCAAGCATCCGCGCGATCACCCGCCCGATGAGTGGCTCGTCGTCGACAACCAGGATGCCGAGTCGCCGGGACGGCCGCTCCGGGGCCGGCTCGGCCGCGCGGCTTCCGTTCCCGGCGACGTCCGGCAGGGGCGTTTCCTCGACCGACTCGAGATAGGCCGGCAAGCGCACGCGGAAGCGCGTGCCGGCACCGACCCCGCTTTCGACCTCGATGACACCGCCGGACTTCTCGACGATGCCTTTGCACACCGCCAGTCCGAGGCCCGTGCCCACGCCCTCCGGCTTGGTCGTGAAGAAGGCCTCGAAGATCCGCGCGCGCACGTCGTCGGGAATTCCGGGGCCGTTGTCGATCACGTCCACGAACGCTTCGCCTTCGTCGGTGCTGCCGGTGACGAGCCGGATGGCATTGTCGGGCTCCCGTCCCTCGGGGAGGGCCTGCACCGCATTGAGCAGGAGATTGGCAAAGACCTGACCCAGGCGCGCATCGTTGGCCAGCACCCGCGGTGGTTCTCGGTAGTCCTTCGTCAGCGTGGCGCGGTGGCGCAGCTGGTTCCACACGACTCCGAGAGCCGAGTCGAGAACATGGCGGAGGTCCACCACCGCTCGACCGTCGGAGTGCCGACGCCCGAGGTGCTTCATCTCGCGGGCCAGAGCGCCTATCCTGAGCACTCCGTCCCGGACCTCGAGCAGGCGCACCTTCAACTCGCTTGCTGCGGCGGCGCCGGGTAGCAGAGTCTCGACGCGCCGGGTCATCTCGTCGATGTTGGCGAGCATCCAGGTGAGCGGGTTGTTGATCTCGTGGGCCGCGCCCGCTGCCAGCGCGCCAAGGGCTGCGAGTCCCTCCGCGTGCTCGCGTTCCTCGAGCGCCCGGTCATGGACGTCCTGCATGTCGCGTGTCGTGGCGACGACCAGTCGCACGACGCCGTCGACCCGGATGCCACAAACATGGCTCTCGACCAGGCGGTAGCTGCCGTCGCCGCAGCGGGCGCGCCACGCGATAGTGCCGGTGCCGGTGCCGGTGCTGGCGCCGGTACGCACCGACGTCTTGATCTGCGTTTCGAAGCGCTCGAGATCGTCGGGGTGGACCAGCTCCCGGGGTTGATGCCCCACGACGTCGGAGACCTCGAGGCCGAAAGGAGCAAGCCCTCGCGGCGAGACATAGAGATAGACGCCCTCCTCTCCGTGAATGGTTACCAGGTCGGAGGCTAGCTGCAGCGCGAGCCGCGCAAGAGCCTGGGAGAAAGCTGGATCCGTGACCTCCGTCGCCGGCGCCGCACGCAGCGCTGCCACGACCTCCCGATACGTCCCCTCGCTCCAGGGCGTGCTTGCCCTGGATTCCGATGCTCGACCTGCCATGCAGTACTGGCAGGATCCCTACATCTATTCGGGAAGCCGTGCACTGGAATTCATGCCTCGTGCAAGGCGGGACCGATTCTGCGTGGCGCAGTGCGGCAGCGGTCCCAGGCGCCGCATGACTGCCGGATGGATGGCGCGCGGTGTACGAGCGGATCAAGGCGTTGGATCCGGCTGTGCCCAGCCTGCTGCGCGAGGAGCCTGGCGTCTGGTATCTCGTGGCGCGCGCGCATCGTGCCGCCGCTGCCGCCGCCGGCGGGAAGCAGCGACGACGCTGGCGACGACGAGCGCGCGACGTGTACCGCCAGGAAGGACAAGCCGCCCACCCACCGCTCGGCCTATCGCCCCTGGCGCCCGCTTCTGATGCGGACGTTCAGGAGCGACGTCGAGCACTGCAGCAATGCCCCCGTAGGGTGCAAACGTCCGGAACCAACCGCGATCTCGTCGCGCGCTGGAACAGCAGCCGTGTCGCAGCACGTCGCAAGATTCAAGGTGTGCGGGCGGGTCGCGATCTTCCCGCTCTATTTGGGGCCCAAGCGGATAGGCATGAAGAAAAGAACCGCGAAACCTTGCATCGGTCCTTGACGTATATGAGTATATACTAAATTACTTTCACTACGAGGAAGAAGGGAGCAGCCATGTCTGCTACGCAACCCGACCGCGCCAAGAAGCTCACGCTTGGCGGGGCCGTCCTCGCCGCGATCGCGGCCTCATCGTGCTGCATCGGACCGCTCATCCTGGCAGCGCTCGGCATCGGCGGTGCCGGCGCGTTCGCCGTGCTCGGCGCGTACCGCCCGTACATTCTCGGCGCCACCGCCGTCATGCTCGCGGGCGGCTTCTACCTGACCTACCGCAAGCCACGCGCCGCCGCCGAAGGCGACGCCTGCGGGTGCGAGAAGCCGAACCCGAAGGCGGGGCGCGCGGGAAAGATCGGGCTCTGGTTCGCGACAGGGCTCGTCCTCGTCTTTGCGGCAGCACCGAACCTCATCGCTTGCATCGCGAACCGCGGACACGACGCTGCTGTCGCAACCACGCCGGGAGCTACCGTCGAGCACGCGACGATTCGCGTCGAGGGGATGGACTGCAAGGCGTGCGGCGTCCACATTCGCGGCGCGCTCGCGAAGGTCGGCGGCTTCCACAACATGACGCTCGATCTCGAGGCTCAGAAGATCACGGTCGGATACGAGCCTGGCGCAGGCCGATTGCAAGCGTACGTCGCCGCGATCAACGACCTCGGCTACGAGGCGTCGCTGCCCGGACAGACGAGCGCGAAGTCGAACTGAAGGCCGAGAAGGAGCCCACCGGAGACTATGCCCCCCGTCAAGTGCGAGCCGCCCGAGACCGGTCGCGAACGGATCGAGCGCTGGAAGAAGATCATGGAGTTCACGCCCGATCTCGACGAGCGGGCCGGCATCCTCGACGTCATCGCGCAGTCGACGCGCCTTCGCCTCTTCTATCTGCTCGAGCAACTCGACGAGGTCTGCGTTTGCGATCTCGGGGAGATCCTCGGCGTCACGCAGTCGGCGGTGTCGCAGCACCTCGCGAAGTTCAAGGCGTACGGATTCGTCACGGCGAGGCGCGACAGCCAGACGCTCTTCTATCGCTTGAGCGACAAACCCGAAGTGAAGCTCCTGCGCAAGGTCGCTCTCGCAGGAATCGAGACCACGTGATCCCAAGGAGCCCGATGAAACACGAACTGATTCGCCTCACCGTGGAAGGAATGACGTGCGATCACTGCGCCGTCGCCATCGCCGCGGCAGGCGTAGGCCTCGCCCTATCGGAGCCATCGTCGTGGCACGAACCGTACGAGGTCTGGTGGCGCTAGTCGAAAGGCGCCCCAGAAAGGAACCGCTAGCATGAACCGATCGCATTCAATGATTCGCCGTACGCTGCCTGCCGCAACGGCTGGCCTCGCGCTCTCCGTCGCCGGCTGCGTGGCCGTGGCGCTCGGCATGGGCGTCGTATGCTGCGCTGCGCCCGCGCTCGCGGCCGTCGCGACGAGCAGCGACGCGCAGCGGGATTGCGGAGGGGACTGCGAGAGGCGTACCGCGACGATCGAGATCCCCGGCGTCGACTGCGCCGCGTGCAATCTGGATGTTCGCAGGGCAATCAAGCGCGCCGGCGGCGTTCGGCGCCTCAACGAAGGCACCCCCAAGAATCGGATCGTCGTGACGTACGAGCCTGGCTCCGGACGCCCGGACGTGTACGTCGCGGCTTTGCACAAGGCCGGTTTCTCGAAGGCTCGCGCCGTCAGATAGCGCTCCGTGGCCTACGGCGAACGCGAGGGCGCGCTCCTCATCGCCGACATCACGGGCTAAACGGAGTATCAAGGTGCCGCCAGCTGAACGTTCATCGCACCGCGAAATAGCTGGCGCCACCCATCCCGTTCCGGAAGCGCGGCGCCAATCCCACTGCTCAGCCGAGGAGCTTGCGCAGAGGCTCCCAGTACATGGCTTTCCAACCCTGCTCGAGGTGGCCTCCTTCGCCGTCGGGAAAGCCGTGCTGATCGAGTGTCAGGCGCGTCGTTTCTCCGTTCTGACTGAGCTCGAAGCGAACCACGGAATAGATCCCTGGATCCCATGACTCGGCTCGCCAGGCCTGGACCAGTCGCTTGCCAGGCAGAGCCTCGATCGTGCGACCGGTGATCTTGCCGCCAAAACACGAGAACGCCCCGCCTGGGTCGGAGTTGAGGTCGGCTGGCGCGCCGCCGGTCATCTCGCTGAAGCGCGTGCCGTTGGTCAACACCTCGTAGATCTAGGCGATCTCGCGGCACCGTTCGCGATTAGCCTACCCGCGGTTTCCAAGCACGTTCGTATCCTCGAGCAAGCGGGCTTGGTTCGCCGCAGCATTGATGGTCGGGTGCATCGCTGTCGACTCGATGCGCGACCCATGCAAGAGGCAGAAGCGTGGCTCACCCAATACCGCGAGTTCTGGGAAGGGGCTCTCGACCGGCTGGCAAGCTACGTCGAGAACGATTCGTGAGCGCGGCGCCCACGCTGTTTCTTGCGGTTCGCCGGGTCATTCGAGCGAAGCCTGAGCGGGTGTTCGCGGCCTGGACCACACCGAGCGCGCTGAAGGCATGGTGGGGGCCACCTGGAGTCGACTGCGAAGCCGCGGTCGTCGATGCCCGAGTGGGGGGCTGCTATCGCATCGACAATCGCCTTGTCGATGGTCGCCTCATCGTCATCTCGGGGCAGTTCCTCGCGGTCGATTCGCCACACCGCTTGCAGTTCAGCTGGAACGTCGAGCCCGGAGGTGGCGCAGAGAGCTTGGTCGCGGTGGCCTTCGAGACTCACCACGAGGGAACTCTGGTGAGGATCGAGCACAGCTCTATCGCCGATGATGCCACCCGGAAGGACCACGAGCTGGGATGGCGCGGTTGTCTAGACGGGCTAGCCGAGTATACAGCCGGCGATTAGTCTCCGGCGTTTGCTCCCAGCGTCCCTCGACGGGTTCAGACATGGGGTGTAGGGTCGGAGTCGGCGGGTTTTGACAGGGCGATTGTCCTATCCGCCGTAGCGGAAATGCGACGCACGGTATTCACGGCGGTATCATTTCTTGGCGTCTTCGTTGCCGCCCGCGCGAGCGCGGCGACGATCAACATCTCGCCCGGCGACGACTACGCGAAGATCGAGGCGGCGCAGGCCGGCGACGAGGTCGTGGTCGCGCCGGGCACGTACCAGTTCCGGCTCCACCTGACGCACGCCGGCACGGCCGCCAAGCCCATCGTGATCCGCGCCGCGGATCCGGCGAGCCCGCCGCTGTGGGATCTGTCCGGCAAGACCGTCGACGCGTGGCCCGGCAGCTCCACGGCGGGCGACAACGATCGCGGCTGCTGGCAGATCACAGGCAGCTACTACGAGATCAGCGGTGTGGAGATCACCGGCTGCAACAACGCTGGGAACAACGCCGCGGCCATCCGCACCGTCGGCGCGGACCACATCACGATCCGCGACGCGTTCCTCCACAACAACGACGACGGCTACACCGGCGACGCCGATCCGGTGACCCTGGAGTTCTGCGACATCGCCGGCAACGGGCACACGACCAACCCGCCGCAGCACAACGTGTACGTGTACGGCGGCGCGTTTACCCTCCGCTACTCCTACGTGCACGACACCATGGGCGGCCAGAACCTCCACATCCGCGCTCACGACGCCACCATCGAGTACAACTGGATCGCCCGTGCCGAGAACTACGAGGCCGATCTGATGACCGGCGACCAGCCGAACCAGAACATGCTCCTGCGAGGTAACGTGTTCGTCGGCAACGCCACGCCGGAGAATAGCGGACAGGTCATCGCGCTCTACAACGACCAGGGCACCGGCGGCGTCTCGATGTCGCTGCGAGCGATCTGGAACACCTTCGTGATCCGGTCCGGCAAGAACCCGGCGCTGGTGCAGGTGCGCAACGACACGCTGGCCTCGGCGAGCGTGGAGCTGTCGAACAACATCGTCGCCGGCACGAACAAGAGCGTCGCCCTGGCCAACGCCGGCAGCGGCAACGCGACGGTCACGGGCTCGAGCAACTGGTTTGCCACCGGCGCGAGCGTGGCGCCGCTCTCCGGCAGCGTGTTCGGCGCGGATCCCGGCTTTGCGGACGCCCCGTCGCTGGACTTCACGTTGGCGGCCGGCAGCGGAGCCATCGGCGCCGCCGACACCAGCGTGAGCGGCGCGCCGGATCGCGAGTACTACAAGAACGAGACCAACCCGCTCGAGTTCCGCTGGCGCGCGACGCATGCGGACATCGGCGCGTTCGAGAGCACGACCACGGGCCCGGGCTTCGGGCCGTACGACAATCCCGGCGCGGGAGGCAGCGCGGGCACCGGCGGCAGCGCGGGCACCGGCGGCAGCGCGGGCACCGGCGGCAGCGCGGGCACCGGCGGCAATGCCGGAACGAGTAGCAGCGCCGGAACGGGCGGCACGGGAACCGGCGGCGGCGCGGGAACGAGTGGCAGCAACGACAGCGGGGGCTGCGGTTGCCGCACCACGCCGCGCGGCGGCGCGGGCGGCGCGTGGGCGTTCGCGATCGGGCTGGCGCTCGGGCTGCTGCTGCGGCGCTCGCGGTGAGCTGCAACTTGCACCCACGCGCCCCGGGGCACGTCGATACGCGGGTCATCGTGGTGCGCTGAGTCGTACGGCGATACCCGTTCAACGTTTGCCGGCGATGCGTCGGGCCTCGGCGCCCAGCGCCGACAGCGCCGCCTCGGTGCGGACATGCTGACCGACCGGAGCGCGCGTCACGGCATACAGCTCGGTGAAGGCGCGCGGGCCCAGCTCGAGATCGAGCCGCTCGAGTCCGGTTGGATGGCTGCGCCCGACCAGATCGGGCAGCACGGCGAGCAGGCCGAGCCTGGCGCAGGCATCGGCCGCCATTCCCGGATCCGGCACCGACACCAGCTCGGCCCGCGGGATCTCCGGCGGCCAGAGATCGGACGGCACCACGTCACCGGCTCGGGGCGCGGAGACCGCGAAGCGATAGCGCGCGACCTCCTCTACCTCGAGGCCCTCGCGATCGACGAGCGGATGATCGGGCGGCGCGAACACGCCGTGCGCCACGCGGATCACGCGCTCGATCGCTAGCTCACGCGCCGCGGCAGGCGCGCGATCGGTGAGCGCGACGTCGATCTCGCCGCGCAGGAGCAGTTCGCGCACGTGCGTCGCGTCCAGCACGCTGCCTCGTGGGAGCAGGCGGGGATGCTCCGCTATCACGCTCGCCAGCGCCGGCCACACGAGCACGCCGAAGAGCTCGCGCGGTGCGGCCACGGTGACCTCGCCTTCGACTTCGTCGCGCCCCAGGCCCGAGCTTGTCTCCTCGACCCGGCGCATGGCGTCGCGGACCGCGCCGAGCAGCACGCGGCCCCGGGGGTTCAGCTGCATGCGACGCCCGACCCGGTCGAACAACGTGACGCCGAGCGTGCTCTCGAGCGCCTTGACCGAGCGCGAGACCGCCGACGGACTGAGAAACAGAGCGCGTCCGGCGCTCGGCAGGTGCTCGGTCTCGGCAGCGACGCGGAACGACGGCAGATAGCTCCACAGCTCGGCCACCCGGCGCGCCCGCTCCATCATCGGCCCCTCCCCATCAGATCGTTGCGTCTCACGCAACGTATTATCTCGAAATAGTCAAGAAACGCAATAACACTCCGCTCCGTAAGCCTGCCCATGGTCTCTGAAACCAAACCCCAAGGAGGGCTTATGAACCGTTTTCTTTCAACTCCGCTCGCGATTTCGGGCCTGGCGCTCGCACTGGTCGGCCCGCTCGGCTGCAGCAGCAGCTCCACGAATTCCGGCACAGGCGGAACCTCGAGCACACTCGACCTGGCGCTGACTGGCGTGCCCGCGCTCGGCGCGGACTACGTCTACGAAGGCTGGTTGATCGATTCCGACGGGCCGCATTCCACCGGCCGCTTCTCCGTCGCAGACGACGGCACGCCAAACCCCTCGACGTTCCAGGTGGATGCCGCTCTGGCCGCCAAGGCCAGCAACGTGGTGATCACCATCGAGCCAGCCAAGGGAGACGCTCCGGCGCCGTCGGCCACCCACTTCCTGGCGGGCCCCGTAACGAACGGCAAAGCGGATCTCGGCGTCGCGCAGGGCCTCGGCGTCGACCTTTCCACCGCGAAGGGCAGCTTCATCCTCGCGACCCCCAGCACCGCTAGCGACATGACCGACGACGACCAGGGCATCTGGTGGCTCGTGCCCGGCGCCACCAAGACGGCCTCGCTCGAGCTGCCGATGCCGCCGGACGGCTGGATGTACGAAGGCTGGGTCGTCGGGTCCAATGGCCCGGTCTCGACCGGCAAGTTCACCGACGCGTCAGGCGTGGACTCGGACGGCACCGGACCGGCTGCCGGAAAGGATCCGGGCCCGCCCTTCCCCGGCCAGGACTTCGTCATGCCCGCCACGATGCTCGACAATAGCTACAAGGCGGTCATCACCGTCGAGCCGGATCCCGACAACAGCCCGATGCCGTTCGCGATCAAACCGCTCGTCGCCGCGTCGATCGACGGCACGAAGACAGCGCCGGAAAGCCAACAGATGAGCGCGGGTCCCGCGATGCCCACCGGCACCGCGACGATCATGTAGCTGTTTCCGGGTGCATGCCGTGCACTCGGCGCGCGCAGCCAACTCGCGGCCGCTCCGCCCCCTGGCGGGGCGGCCTGCCGGTTGGCCTGCGAGCGGGGGCAGCTCTAGTGCGTCCAGCCGTGCGGATCGCGGCCGTGCGCGCGGGCACGGGCAGCTTCGTCAGGAACTCTTCGCGCCCGCTCGCGCTGTACACGCTCTTGCCCGGCGTCGCCACGCCCCGCGACCGGTACAGGCTCTTGAGCCGGTTCTGCGTGCGCACCACATCGCGCGCCAGCATCGAATAGGTCCGGCCGAGCTCCCTGAGCCGCGCAAACCGACCCGGCGCCTTGAACACCAGCGTCGTGATCGCCCCGATCCGCAGCGCCTCGGCCAGACCGAACGCATCGCGTGCATCGCTCTTCGGGCCGCGACTTTCGCTGACGCCCGCCACTACCAGCTCCTGCACATGCGGCGAGAGCACCTCGTACAGCCTCGCACTCTGCGTGCCCTCTTCCATGCACAGGTGTCGAGGCTTCGGAATCGCACGGATCGCCTCCACCACGGCCCGGCCGTTCGTCTCGACCACTTGGGAGCCGAGCTTCCGCCCGCTCGGTCCGACTATCGCGATCGTGCAACTCGCCGCGTGCACGTCCGTCCCGACGTACCTGTCCATCGTCCTCCTCCTTCGTTGCCGTCCTCGTGGACTGCACTCCAGGCGCGGACCGCTCGAGCTCCGCGCGCCAGCCCGCGGCCGCTGTCACACCTGCCGAGGCGGGTGCGCCAACCGTGAGCAGCGCGGTAGCGCATCCAGCTCGCATCCACATGCCAGCTTTCACGCCGCGCTCGCCGAGGCAGGACCGCGCGCCGGGAGCCGCTCGCGAGTCAGCTTTGCCCACCTGGCGCGCGGCGGCGAGCATCGCCACAGGTCGCCGCGCAACAGCTTGAATTCCGGACGCCACCCCCCGATGATGCCTACGCGCGCCCCGTTCACATGTATAGTCGCGGCGTGAAGCATCGAGCGCAGGAGCGCTTTTCGCGTCCGCTGCTGGCGGCAGCCGCCATGGCCGCGCTGGTGCTTGCGGGCTGTGCTGCGCCGACGCCGGCGCCGGCCCAGGCGCCCGCGGCCACGGTGCAGGTCGCCCCGGTGCAGGGCAGGAGCCGCGCGGCTTCGCAGGTCGACGCAAAGAACCTGCCCACGTCCACGCCCACGCTGCAGATCGTCGCGGTCGACGACCGCGGCCAGCCATTCGCAGAGGTCGACGACAAAGGCCTGCCCCGCGACATCGAGCTGGAGACGGAACACGTCCCCGCCGGCCTGGACGCGCAGGGCAAGGTCTACAGGCAGGAGCAGCGCTACGCCGTCGCCCGCACGCGCCAGGGCGAGTCCGCCGAGCAGACGCGCGCGCGGCTGCTGAAGTGGCTGGCCCATGTCGATCTGGCAGCGGGGGAGCGCTTCGCGGTGCAGGATGTCTACACGCTGCCGCCCGACGGAGCTTCCGGGCCGAGCAGCGCGCGGAGCTATGTGCTCGAGGGTGCGCCCATCATCACCAGCGCGGACATCGCCAGCGTGAAGGCCACCACGGCCGGCCCCGCCATGCCCATGTGCGAAGTGGCCGTCTCGCTGAGCGCTGACGGCGGCCGGCGTTTCCTCGACGCCACCCGGCGACTCGTGAAGCGGCGCATCGCGATCCTCGTCGACGGCGCGGTGAAGAACGCGCCGGTCGTGATGGGGCCCATCTCCGGCGGGCACCTGATGATCACCGTCGACGACGACGTGCCGGATTCCTGCCCCAGGACGCACCGCATCGCCGCGTTGCTGCGCAAGGACGCGCACGGCCGCGGAAACGAGTAGGCAAGGCCCGCGGTAGCCGCCCCTGCCCGCCGACGCCCCTCATTTCCCCACCAGACCGCGCCGCCACCTCGTGGGAAAAGCCGCGGCCGCGGCGCTGGGCCGTCGGGCGTGGGAAAACCAGGCAAAGATGGCGGCGCGGGCGACGGCAACGACACCATGCAGACCGCCACGCCGATCACCGTCGGCGGGAAAGCGACGCAGGCCACGCTCGACCCAGCGGGCAGCGACATCGACGTCTTCCGCGTGCCGCTCGATCACCGGCGCGCCGCCAGCCGCACGAGCGCGTCGACGACCGCGTGTTGACGCGCGCGCCGGATTTCAGTTCGCCGGTGCGGCGCGGAATCCACGAGCAACCCCTGGCGCGAGGCCGGACGCAGTCGCGGGCTACCTCTTTGGCCGTGACACGCCGTGACGGCGAACCCGATCGTCAACGCGGCGGGCGGTGCTGGCCGTCTCCGATCCGCTGAAGGAGGCCAGCGCCAAGGCCGTAAGCGAGCTCCGCGCGCTCGGTTTCGACGTCGCCATGCTCACCGGTGACAAAAAGAAGACGGCCGAGGCCATCGCACGCCAGGCCGGCATCGAGCGCGTGCACGCCGAGGTGCTGCCCGACCAGAAGTCGAAGGAAATGACGCGCCTGCAAGGCGAAGGCCAGCGCGTAGCGTTCGTCGGCGACGGCATCAACGACGCCCCGGCGCTCGCACCCCGAAGTGCTGGCGGCCCGTCCAGCCTGGGGCTGAGAGAGAACTACTCCCTCCGCCCGGCGCCGGGCGCTCCGCGTGCGCAGAAGGCCTAGAGCGGTGCGCCGCACTTCCAGCACGCCTCGTAGTTCGGCGGGTTGGTCTCGTTGCACGCGGGGCAGCGCTGCACCTGCTCATCGGCGAGAACACCGCGGATCACGGCTGTGCCACAGTCGTCGCAGAAGTGTGCTTCGCGCGTTCCGGCGGCGTCGAGCAGCTCGGCCCGTTCGCCGCGTTTCGGCGTGAAACGCAGCATGCTGAGGTTCCCTTCGCCGAGCAGCTTTCCGCCGAGGCTGCGCTCCAGGGTCGCTTTGCCGCGCCGCATGGTCTGTTGGCAATACGGGCACTGCATCGTTTGCATTCGTCCTACATCGTCTGTGCGTAGCGACTAGCCGTCGAGCGCTGCGCGCATCGGAAGCACCAGATCTTTGACCAGGAACGGTTTGTTCACGAATCCGTCGGCCTCCGCTTCGAGCAGGGCTTCGGCGTCGCCCCTCAGGTCATGCGCGACCGGCGACCTTCACCCGCCGTGGTCTTCAAGGGGAGCGCCGCAGTTGGGGCAGCGGGGGTTCGCGGTCCAGACGAACACGGATCGACAGTAGCCACAGGTGTCGCGGTTTACGGGGGCGACCTCCAGCACACCTCCGCTCCCACTGCCCGCCTCCAGCAGCGGTAGCTTGGCAAGCTCCGGCAGGACCTCCTTCAGGCTGCTCACCAAGCCCTGGATCTGCAGGCGGGGGGCAAACATCTCGTCCACGCTGCGGCGCATTTCGGCCTTGCACCCAGAACGATCGATCACCAACTCGTGCACGTCGAACTTTGCCATGCTCTCGACGATCTGCGCGCGAACCGGGTCAGGGATGCGCGCCCACTCGGCACACCTCCGCTGAAACATCGTCGCGCCGTCGTCCTCGATCGAGTGGCTCTGGCTCAGGATGACCCCGTACCCCACGAAAACATCCGCGTCATCCTCGTCCCACTCGCCCTTTTCCTGGGGCTCGGGGATCTTGTCCGGAAGCCAGTACAGCTCGAGGTTGCTCACTGCGGTCGCCAGCTTCGTTTGCACGCTCACATCATCGTCGTCCACTTGGACCCGGGTGGGCATCTGATCCGTCTGACCTCGCCACTCCCAGCAATCGTCGCTACAAACGACCTCCCCGGAACCGATCGCGGCTCCGACGTGCTCGAGGAAAGCTTGGTCGCGGCCTGAGCCTTCCAGGCCGTGGAAAGGCGGCACCAGCGGGGCTTCGAGATGAGCCCCGCGCGGGGCGTTGGGCTCATTGACCCACCGAGCGAGGGTCACCACCTCGCGGAACGTGGCGCGCAGTGCGTCGATAGACGTCCCGAGGGGCCGTGTGACCTCGACCCAGCCGCCGACGGCGATGCCACCCAACTCCGCCACGACCCGGCGCGCCAAGGTCGCGAGCTCCGGGTCTTTCAGTGCGGTCAGCAGCGCGGCGTTGGCTCCGAGGACTTCCACCTCCTGGTCAAGGGCGGCGTTCCCCGTAGGCGACGGCGGTCC
>Ga0114931_10001682_pt1 | contig 28130 bp, 24 predicted proteins | sample 2SBtaG_FD_89579 | JGI IMG/M metagenome (GOLD analysis project Ga0114931, IMG submission 89579) | Deep subsurface microbial communities from Kolumbo volcano to uncover new lineages of life (NeLLi) - 2SBTROV14_V59a metaG | ecosystem: Environmental > Aquatic > Marine > Volcanic | place: Kolumbo... | reverse complement strand
TTCATGGCGTCGGGGAAGAGGGCATAGAGCGCCCCCTCGATGACGAAGACGAGCGAGAGCGCGCTCAGAAAATCCAGCATCTGCGACCGTCGCGATTGATGGAGCCGTCCGGCGCCGCTAGCTTTACCAGCCCGACCGCCGGCCCACAACCGGCGCCCCCCAACCCACCGATGAGGACGGACCCGCGATGGATTATCGACGCCTCGGAGAGAGCGGCCTTCTGGTCTCCGACATCTGCCTCGGCACCATGACCTTCGGCGGCCAGGTCGACGAGGCCACCTCGTTGCGCCTGCTCGACCGCGCCTACGATGCCGGCATCACCTTCTTCGACAGCGCCGAGATGTATGCGGTGCCGCCGACAGCCGAGAGCTTCGGCCGATCGGAGGCGATCCTCGGCGCCTGGCTCGCCACCAAGCCGCGCGACGCCGTGATCGTCGCCACCAAGGTCTCGGGCGCCTGCGCCGGGCCCGGGCGCGACCTCGTCGGCCACGTTCGCGGCGGCACCGCGGCGCTCGACTGGCACCACATGGTGCGCGCGGTCGAGGGCTCGCTCGGGCGCCTCGGCACCGAGTACATCGACCTCTACCAGACCCACTGGCCCGACCGCGACGTGCCCATGGAGGCCCAGATCGAGGCCCTCGCCCGCCTCGTCGAGGCCGGCAAGGTGCGCTATCCGGGGGTCAGCAACGAGAGCCCCTGGGGGCTCACCCGCCTGCTCGCAGCGGCCGAGGCGGCCGCCCTTCCCAAGCCGGCCTCGCTGCAGAACAACTACAGCCTCTTGCGCCGCGGCTTCGAGGACGCGATGCGCGAGGTGGTCACCCGCGAGCGGGTTGGGATGATGGCCTACTCGCCGCTCGCCGGCGGGGTGCTCACCGGCAAGTACTCGGGCGGTGCGCTTCCCGAAGGCGCCCGGATGACCGTCTTTCCCGAGCGCTTCCGCAGCCGCTATGGCCACCCCAAGGCGGTGGCCGCGGCCGACCGCTATGTCGCCATCGCCCGCGAGGCCGGGCTCGATCCGGCGGCGATGGCGATCGCCTGGATGCGGAGCCGGCCCGGGGTCACCGCGGCGCTGCCCGGCTGCACCCTTCCTGAGCACCTCGAGGCCATCATCGCGGCCGGCGATCTCACGCTCAGCGCCGACGTGCTCGCCGCCCTCGACGCGGTCCACGCCGATATGCCCAACCCGGTGCGGTGATGGGACGGAGCCGGGTCAGGCGACGGCGTCGGGCGGCGAGAAGATCGTCTCGTAAAGGTCCTCGCCGAAGCTGGTTTGCAGGGGCTCGCCCTCGACGAGCTTGAACGATCGTCGCCCGTCGGCCGCCCGATCGGCTCTCAGGAACAGGGTGTTCGCCGCCTCGCGTTCATAGAACCAATGGGCAAAATCGTAAAGATGGGTGACGAAGAAGACCTTCTTGCCCTTATCGACCAGCGCGCGCACGACCTGGCGGGCGATCTCGGAGCCCTCTCGCTCGTTGGTCGCGGCGAAGGATTCGTTGAAAAGAAGCATCGCGTTCGGTGACAGGTGCTCGACGATCTCGTTCATCCGGCTCAGCTCTTCATCGAACTTTCCGCTTTTCATGGTCGTGTCTTCTTCACGTTTATAGTGGGTGACGAGGCCGTCGCAGACGTCCGCCGACAAGGAGACGGCCGGCACGAACATTCCGCACTGCATCATCAACTGGGCCGAGCCCGCGCTCCGCAGGAAGGTCGATTTCCCCCCCTGGTTGGCGCCGGTGACGATCACCAGGCCCTTGCCGTCGCCTGTCACGTCGTTGCCGACGATGGTTCCCGCCACCCCCAGGGCCAGCGCCGGATCGTAGAGCGCCGCGCACGAGAATCGCCGCTCGCCCAGCGCCACCGGCATGGGAAAGCAGGTCGGGTGAGCCTTTCGAGCCAGCTCGTCGTGCAGGTTCGTGCAGCCGATGTAAAACGCCAGCTCGGCCCGCAACATCTTTAAGAAGTCGATGATATGATCGGCCGACTGGGCGAGCGCATTGGCGACCGAAACGATGCCGCGGGCGCGCAACTCCCCCAGGAAGCGCCCGCCGGCCTGGTCGCGCGGGTGGATGTGCACGGTGTATCCCCGGCCATCCCGGCAGGCGCCCAAGGGCCGCAACCACCGCCACTTGCCCTTCGCCGCCTTGCGCAGCACGTAATTCGTTCCTTTCAACCCTCTTCCCAAGGACACGCTCACCAGCACCCCGTCGCGAAACTTCAGCTCTCGCAGGTGTCCCCGAACCTCGTCGAAGAACGCCGGCCCAAGCTCCTGCCGGAGCATCGCGAACATCCTTTGAAAGCCGGCTGAATCGAACTTTTCGCCTTCCGTCTCGACGATTCTCCGCAAGGCCTTCAAGCTCTCGACGAGACTCTCCAAGCGCCTCACCGCCCCACTCAGCACGGCTTCCGGGTATTTTGAAAATCGGCCGTAGTAGTCCTTTCTTTCCCGTTCGATGGCCTCGACCGCGATGTCGTAGATCTCACGAACGACGGCGCGATACTTCAAGGCGTCCTTCAGAATGGCCTGGCGGTAGAGAATCGTGGCGATCTCGGTTTCGCCGGTCAGAACGACCCGTTGCGCGACCTCGCGCAGGAAGTCGTCGTCGCCCGCCATCGCCTCGAACACCCGCTCCAGGCCGAGGTCCCGCGTCAGCGCCGCCTCGTTCCAGACCGGCGCGCGCTCGCTATCGAAATCCGCCGCCGGGTACATCAGGAACGCCTTCATGGTGCCATCCGCGCCACCAGGCGATCGTATTTCAGGCCATATTTCTCGGCGATCGCCATGGCATAGGCGAGCCCGTCGGCGGGCCGCCGCACGATCTTGAAGGTGCGCACCGCGGGGTTGTCCGGCACCACCGTGGCGACCATGCTCACGGTCTGCTCGGCCAGCGCAGCGAGCTCGTCGATGAAGGTGACGCAAACGCACAGCGCGTCGAGCTCGATGACCTTCGCGAGTATCTTCCTGCTCAGGAATATCGCGTCCTTCAGCGTGGTCGAGGTGAATATCTCATTGAGAACGATGATGCTGTCGGGCGTCGCTCGCTTGAAGATATCATCCATGCGGACGAGATCGTCTTGCAGCTTGCCGCGGAAATTCTCTAGGTTCTCTTCCCTCTCGAAATGTGTGAAGATCCGATCGAATGAGAACAATCGTGACCGTCTACCCGGAACGGGAAAGCCGAGACTCGCCAGGTAGTTCATCTGCCCGAACATGCGGGCGAACGTCGTCTTGCCTCCCTGGTTCGGCCCCGATACGACGAAGATGCGCTCTGCGCCCCTGAGATGGAAATCGTTGCAGACGACGTCCTTGCGATCGCTCACGTTCTTTGCCGCCAGGGCCAGATCATAGGCCCCACAGGCCTCGATCTCTTTGGAATCCCTGGATACGTACGGGTAGCAAAACGCCAGTCCCGCGCGCCGCAGCGGCATCGTATACTCGAGAAACGAAACGTAGAATTGAATCTCTCTGTCGAAAACGACTATTTTTTCGTCAGCGAAACTTTGCTGTCGTTGCCAATAGGCGGCCAGCTCGGAAAAGGTGTCGGGCTCGAGGCGGGCCACCCGGCTCAGGACCGCGGCCTCGACGTGGTTCATCCCCGACATCTCCGAGGGGGGCACCACATGGTCCTTGGCCGCGCCCTGCTGGAATTTCGCGAAGGTGGCGATGACATCGGGCGTGTACTCGCGTTCCCCCTCGTATCGACGGACCCGGATGCGGTTGTTCCGGATGAGCAGGCAATAGCGAATCCGCGAGAGCGCGCCTTTCAGGGCCTCGGTCTCGGTTTGCAGGGCGACGAAGCGCGGCGACCGGGTATAGGCCGCAAGGTATGCGCGTAGACGCACCAAGCCGCGCGATTCGAGAGACGCCGCGGCCAGATCGCTCGCCAATCGGGCGACACGACCACAGTAAATATCCACCGCGTCGAGAAACCAGGCCTCCTTGTTTTCCTTGTAGGACAGCTTCTCGGCGGTCGCGAGGTGGCGGCGCATGTCCTGCATTCCGCTGGCGAACAGGCGAATGCGCTCGAATAGCTCGGGGTTCTCGAGGTCGCGCAGGACCTCGTGACGGTATTGGATGGCGTCGAGATCGCGCAGGGGCTGTAGGAAAAAAGGCCTCAGATCGTATTCTTCCTTGGCCGAAACGATCGCGTCGATGATCTGGTCGAGATTGAGATCCCGCAACGAAGAAGGGTCCGGTCCCGGGTCGACCGTCGCCGTCCGGGCCGGACCGGGCAACAGAATACTCTCGAACGCCATGCCGGCAGGCTCGGCCGGGGGTGCCGATCGGGGCCGGCGGCTGTCGTCGCCTGGGGACGCCCCCGGGGGCTCGTGATGAACGACCCGCGCCCCGTCCTTGCCGGCCCGAGGCGGTGCACTCGCGGCGCCGCGCGACGGGGGCATGCGCCCACCCTCGCGAGAAGCGGCCGCCGCGTGGCCGGAGTCTGGATGGTCGTCGGTGGTGGCCATGAGAACCGGGGACAGACGCCGCGACAGGAGTCATTGGCCCGCAGGCGATTTTCGGTGAACTCCACCACCTCGCACTGACATCTACGGAGCCGCGAGCGGGCCGTCAAGGGCGCGGCGGGCGCGGCGGTCGCGGCGGCATTGGACACCCCGGTCCCTCACGCACCCGGCGGGACCGAATGGGCCGGGTTGCGGACGGGGTACCCGGCTCATGGCGTGTGCGCTCTGCGTATGCGCTCTGCGTGTGCGCTCTCCGCGCGTGCGGGGCACCGCCTGCAGAGCACGCGGCCCTATCAGAGAGACCGCATCACGCCCCGGCGGCAACGCCAAGAGCGACCCTCAAGCAGCGCGGTGACGGCGCTCCGGCTAGCGCGGCTTACCGGCGTTTCCAAGCTCGCGGAAATAGCGGAAGAACTCGCTGTCGGGCGTCAGCACCATCGAGGTGTCGGAGCTGCTGAGCGCCTTCTTGTAGGCCTGCATGGTCCGATAGAAGGCGAAGAAGCCAGGGTCCTGGTTGAAGGCGTCGGCGTAGATTCGGATGGCGTCGGAATCGCCCTTGCCGCGGGTGATCTGCGCTTCCTTCTGGGCCTCGGCGATGATCACCACCTTCTCGCGGTCGGCCGCGGCGCGGATACGCTGGGCCTCTTCGGCGCCGCGGGCGCGGAACTCCTTGGCCTCGCGCACGCGCTCGGTCTGCATGCGGCGAAAGATCGCCTGGCTGTTCTCCTCGGGCAGATCGGCCCGCTTGATCCGGACATCGATGATCGCGATGCCCCAGCTCTTGGTCTCGACGTTCACGATGTCGCGAATCTCGGTCATGATCTTGGCGCGCTCGCCCGAGACGATGGTGCTCAACGGCACCCCGCCCAGCACCCGGCGGGTCGCCGAGTTGATCACCCGGCCGAGGTTGCTGCGCAGCCGCGCCTCGGTCGCCTGGGCCTGGAAGAAGCGCAAGGGATCGATGATCCGATAGCGGGCGAAGGCATCGACCACCAGGCGCTTCTGGTCTGAAGCGATGACCTCCTCGGCGGCGGCGTCGAAATCCAGCACCCGGCGGTCGAAGTAGAGCACGTTCTGGATGAAGGGCGTCTTGACGTGAAGGCCGGCGGCCTTGACCACGCGCACCGGCCTGCCGAACTGCAGCACCAGCGCCTGCGAGGCCTGATGAACGGTGAACAGCGCGCTGGCCCCGACGATCAGCACGAAGACGCCGACGACGATCAGACCCACGACCACGCTGCGTTTCACTTCTTGCTCTCCTTGGGGCGACGCTCGAGAGCATCGAGCGGCAGGTAGGGAACCACGCCCTGCGGGGCCACGCCCTTTGAGTCGATGATGACCTTGGGCGTCCCGGCGAAGACGCTCTCCATGGTCTCGAGATAGATCCGCCGGGAGGTCACGTCGGGCGCCTTGCGATAGGCCCTCAGCACGTCGAGGAAGCGCTGGGCGTCACCCTGGGACCGGTTGACGACCTCCTCGCGGTAGGCCTCGGCCTGGTTCGTCAGCTTCGCCGCCTGGCCACGAGCGCGCGGGATCAGATCGTTGCGGTAGGCCTCGGCCTCGTTGCGCGCCCGCTCCTGATCGGCTCGTGCCGCCTGGACATCGCGGAACGAGGCGATCACGGCCTCGGGCGGGTCGACCTTCTGGAGCTGGACCTGCTGGATGTCGATGCCCGCCTTGTAGTCGTTGAGCACCGTCTGCATCAGGTCCATGGTCTGGCTCTCCACCTGGCGACGACCCTCGGCCAGCGCCACCGCGATCGGGGTCTTGCCGATGATCTCGCGCATGGCGCTCTCGGCCACCGCCTTCACCGTCCGCTCGGGCGCCCGGATGTTGAACAGGTACTCGCCGGCGTCCTTGATGACCCACAAGACGACAAAGTTGATATCGACGATGTTCTCGTCGCCGGTCAGCATCAGGCTCTCGCTGGGAACCTGGCGCGACGCGGTGCCGACGCCCGAACGGAAGCCCACCTCGACCCGGTTCACCCGGGTGACCTTGGGCCGGTAGACCTGGCCGATCGGCGCCGGCCAGTTGTAGTTGAGGCCCGGCCCGGTGGTGTTGACCCAGCGCCCGAAGACCAGCTCGACGCCCTGCTCGTCGGACTGAACATTGTAAAAGCCGCTCGCCAGCCACACCGCGACGATCAGGACCAGGATCAGCACCAGGCCGCGGCCGCCACCGAAGCCGCGCGGCATGATCCGGCGCATCCGGTCCTGGCCGCGCCGCAGCAGGTCTTCGAGGTCGGGAGGCTGGCCGCCGCCGCCGCCCGGCGGGCGTCCCCAGGGGCCGCCGTTGCCGCCCTGCCAACCGCCGCCACCACCCTGGCTGCTCCAAGGCATGATCGCTTCGCCTTCTTTCCCGTGGAAAGGGTGCCGCGCTTGCTGCCGACCGGCCCCGCCTTATATGACACCTGTCCCCCGGGCGCAACGTGCTCTGATGGTGCCGAGGCCGGGGGGCGGAGGTGCACCCCGGCCCGGCAGCGCCTGCCGGGCCGCAGGATTGCCGGAAGGAGAGGCGAGTGGCCACGATCAGCGAGGAACGCGTACTCGAAGCCCTGCGCCGCGTCGTCGACAGCGAGCGCGACGACGACGTGGTGAGCTTGGGGATGATCACCGGCCTCGTGGTCCGCGGCTCCAACGTCGGCTTCGCGCTCGAGGTCGACGCCCGCGATGGCGAGCGCAAGGAGCCCTTGCGCCAGGCCTGCGAGGCGGCGGTGGCGGCGCTTCCCGGGGTGACCTCGGCGACGGTGGCGCTGACCGCCCATCGCGACGCCGGGCCGGCGCCGCAGCGACCGGCACCGGCCGGGCCCGCGGCGCAGCGACCGGCACCGGGCGGGCCCGCGGCAGGGCCGCAGGGCGGCGGGGGCCGGGCCCTGGTTCCCGGGGTCGCCGCCATCGTCGCCGTCGCCTCGGGCAAGGGCGGGGTCGGCAAGTCGACCACCGCGGTCAACCTCGCGCTCTCGCTCGCCGCCGAGGGTAAGCGCACCGGCATCCTCGATTGCGACATCTACGGCCCTTCGATCCCGAGGATGATGGGGATCGGCGGTCGCCCGGACTCGCCCGACGGCCGCAAGCTCGAGCCGATGGCGAACTATGGCGTGGTGTGCATGTCGATGGGCTTCCTGGTCGACGAGGAAACCCCGATGATCTGGCGCGGGCCGATGGTGATGAGCGCGATCGAGCAGATGCTGCGCGACGTCGACTGGGGCATTCTCGACGTGCTCGTCGTCGATCTGCCGCCGGGCACGGGCGACGCCCAGCTCACGCTCGCGCAACGGGTGCCGCTGACCGGCGCCGTCATCGTCTCGACCCCTCAAGACATCGCCCTTCTCGATGCCCGCAAGGGCCTCAACATGTTTCGCCGGGTCGACGTCCCGGTGTTCGGCATCGTCGAGAACATGAGCTATTTCGTCTGCCCCCACTGCGGCGAGCGCAGCGAGATCTTCGCCCACGGCGGCGCCCGCAAGGAGGCCGAGCGGCTCGGGGTCGAGTTCCTCGGCGAGATCCCCCTCGACATCGTCATCCGCGAGACCTCGGACAGCGGCCGCCCGGTGGTCGTCTCACGCCCCGAGAGCCCCCAGGCCGAGGCCTACCGCGCCATCGCCCGCCGGGTCATCGCCCGGATCGATGCCGCCTCGGGCGGCGACGCCCGCAAGGCCCCCCGCATCGTCGTCCAGTAGCCGGGGCCGCGCGCCGCCCGGCGGAGAACCCGAGCCTGTCACCACAATCGCCTGACCCCGATCTTCCGGCGGTCGGCGAAGGATCGGCACCGCCAGACGGTACGGGCGGTTGTCGCGGCGAAGGTCGGACCGGTGCCATGGCGCCGGGCGATCGGCGCGGCCAGGGGGAAACCGCACCGTGACCGCCGTGAATCGAGAAGGGATGACGATGTACCGATCGAGCAAATTCTGGGACAGAATCGCCGAGCGCTACGCGAGAAAGCCCGTCGCCGATGAAGCGGCGTATCAGAAGAAGCTCCAGATCACGCGCGAATACTTGCGGCCGGACATGGAGGTGTTGGAGTTCGGCAGCGGAACCGGCTCGACCGCGATCGCACATGCGCCTCACGTGAGGCACATTCGCGCCATCGACATCTCGTCGAGAATGATCGAGATCGCGCAGCGCAAGGCGGAGGCGAGCGAGGTTCGAAACGTCACCTTCGAGCGATCGGCCATCGACGACCTCGACGTGCCCGATGAAACCTTCGACGCCGTCATGGCGCACAGCGTCCTGCACCTTCTGGAGAGCAAGGAAGACGCCATCGCCAAGATTCACAAGATGCTCAAGCCTGGTGGCGTGTTCGTCTCCAGCACTCCGTGCATCGGTGATTTCATGAAGATATTCAAGGCCATCGCGCCGATCGGGGCATTCCTTGGAATATTTCCGATGGTCAGGGTATTCACCAGGAAGGAGCTGGAAGAGAAGTTGACCGCGGCCGGTTTCGAGGTTGACTATCGATGGCAGCCGGGCAAGAACAAGGGTGTGTTCATCGTAGCGAAGAAAGCCGCGGACTAGCGGTGGCTTCTACGAGGGTCATTCCTTGGAGAGGGGACCCGCGGAAGGGGGCGATGAAGACCGAGGCGCTGCCGCCGGTCACCCGGCGCGCGGTCCTCGGCGGGCTCGCGGCGCTGGCGGCGCGGCCCGTGTGGGCGGCGCTGCCGCGCAACCCCGAGGTGGTGGTGGTGGGCGCCGGGGCCGCCGGCCTCGCCGCCGCCCGCACCCTGATCGCCGCCGGTCACTCGGTCGCCGTGATCGAGGCGCGCAACCGCATCGGCGGCCGGGCCTGGACCGAGAGCGCGACCTTCGGCGTCCCCTTCGACCACGGCTGCTCGTGGCTGCACACCGCCGACCGCAACCCCTGGACCCCGCTGGCGCGCGCCCGCGGCTACACCCTGCTGGCCCACGACGACCCGCCGGAGCGCGTCTTCGTGGGTAACCGCCCGGCGAGCGCGAGCGAGCTCTCGCAGTACGGCGTCGCCTGGGACCGCCTGCGCGCCGCGGTCACCCTCGCCGGCCGCCAGGGGCGCGACGTCGCCGCCGCCGAGGTCTCGCCGCGCACCCTCCCCTGGATCCGGGTCGCCGAGGCCTGGTTCGGGCCGATGGACATGGGGGTCGACCTCGCGGACCTCTCGTGCCTCGACTGGTGGTGGGAGAACGATGCCCAGCCCAACCTGATGATCCGCGAGGGCTTCGGCACCCTGGTCGCCGACTATGGCCGCGATCTCCCGGTGGCGCTCGCCACCCCGGCCGAGCGGATCGCCTGGGGCGGCCCCGGGGTGGCGGTCACCACCGCCGCCGGGACGGTGCGGGCCAAGGCCTGCATCGTCACCGTCTCGACCGGGGTGCTGGCGGCCGAGAGCATCGCCTTCGACCCGCCGCTCCCGGGATGGAAGCGCGACGCCATCGCCGCCGTGCCGATGGGCCTGCTGGCGAAGATTCCGCTGGCCTTCGACGGCACCCACCTGGGCCTGCCCGAGAACGGCTGGCTGACCTATCACACCGATCGCCCCGAGGCCTGTTACTTCCTGACCTGGCCCTTCGGCTTCGACCTCGCCATCGGCTGGGTCGGCGGCCGCTTCGCCTGGGACCTCACCGAGGCCGGGGCCGACGTGGCGGTGGACTTCGCCCGCGAGGCGATGCGGGCCATCTTCGGCAGCCGCATCGACAAGCACTTCAAGGGCGGAGCCCTGACCGGTTGGGGCGCCGACCCCTTGACCCGGGGGTCCTATGCCAACGCCCGGCCGGGCCAGGCGCTGGCGCGCGGGCCGCTGCGGCGGCCGATCGCCGATCGCCTGTTCTTCGCCGGCGAGGCCTGCGCCGGCGCCTGGGCCGCGACCTGCGCCGGCGCCTATCTCTCCGGCGTCGCCGTCGCCAAGCGCCTCGCCAAGACCCTCGGCTGAGCCAAAGAATCGAAAAGAATCGGGGTCAGACCACGATTTCGCGGCACTTCCGGTTCCCGCCGTTCCGGCCAGCAAGAATCGAAAAGAATCGGGGTCAGACCACGATTATCTGGCGCTCGCGAGGGCGAGGCGGGCCGCTCGGCGGCCCGAGCGCACCGCGCCTTCGATGGTCGCCGGCAGCCCGGTCGCGGTCCAGTCGCCGGCCAGCACGAGGTTGGCGAGCGCCGTCTCGGGCCCCGGGCGGTGGGCGATCTCGGCCGGGGTCTGGGCGAAGGTGGCGCGGCGCTCCTTGACGATGCGATGCGGCGGCAGAGGCGTGGCGGCGCGCCCGAGGGCCGTCGCTGCATCGCCCCACAGGCGCGCGGCGAGGGCCTCGGCCGGGGTTCCGAGCAGGCGATCGCCGGCGCTCACCGTCAGCGAGACCACGTCGCCGCGGACGAACAGCCATTGCGCGAGCCCCCCGATCAGGCCGAGAAGCGGCGAGCCGTGCGCCAGCCGGGGCGGCTCGGCGAGCCGGAAATGGGCGTTGACGATGGCCCGGTGGCCGCGCGGCACGACGAGCCCTGCGACCAGTGCCGCGGCGCGCTCGGGCGGCACCGCGAGGATCACGCGCTCGCCGGGCGCCAGCGTCACCTCGGCGTCGCCGAAGCCGAGCCCGGTGACCCGGGCGCCGGCGACGGCGAGGCGGCGCAGCCGGGCGCCGAGGCGGACCTCGGCCCCGTGCGCGGCGAGCCAGGCGAGCGCGGGCTCGACCAGGGCCGGCGAGAGCCCGGCGCGCGCCACCAGCGGCCGGCAGGCCTCGCCGCCGCGGCCCAGAGTCTCGGCCAGCACCGGGGCGAGCAGGGCGGCGGCACCCTCGTCCGCGGCGGCGTTCAGCACCCCCACCGCGAGCGGCTCCCAGAGCCGGGCGTAGGCCGGCCCGCTGCCGCCGAGAACCGCCGCCACGGTGGCCCCCGCCGGAGCGTGGGCGAGCGCCCGGGCGGCCGCCAGATAGTCGCGAGCCCGGGTTCCCGGAACCCGCCGGCCGGGGACCAAGAGCCACCAGGGAAGACGCCCCCGGTTGGGCCGAAGCACCCAGCGGTCGCCCGTGGCGAGATCGACGAAGGGGAAGACGATGGCCTCGGCCGAGACCAGGGCGTCGGCCGCCCCGACGGTGGCGAGATAGGCGTGGATCGCCCGGTTGCCGCCGAGCATGAGATGGTTGCCGTTGTCGATGGTGCGGCCAAGCGCCGGCTCGAAGAACGAGCGACAGCGGCCGCCGGCCCGGCGCGCGGCCTCGTAGACCACGGCGCGGCCGCCGCCTTCGACCACCGCGGTCGCCGCGGCGAGGCCGGCGAGCCCGGCCCCGACGATGTGCACCCGGCTCACCCGCGCGCCTCGCCCAGGCCGGCCAGGGGCGCACCGTGACCGGCGAGAGGGTGGGGAACGGCCCGCATCGCCATCGCTGGAAGGCTCCCGGCTACTTCGTGGACGGCGGTTCGGGCGGGTGGATGAAGAAGAACAGATGGACCAGGCGCGCGGTCTCGGGGGTCTCGCCGAAGCCGTCGCCGCCGGCGTGCCACAGCCAGGGGCGGAACAGGACCAGACGGTTGAAGCGCATCGGCAGGGTCATCACCGGCTCCCAGCACTCGGGCCGGTTGGCGTCGCGCTCGAGCACTCGGGCGACCGCCTCAGCGGTGTCGCGGGCGCCGAAGCGGGCGAGCTCGGCCGGGGTGATCGGCGCCCGGTCGCTGGCGCTCGGGCGGTGGCGATAGACCTCGGTGCCGCCGCGGCAGTGCTCGGGCAGGCTCAGGTAGCAGATCCCGGCCCATACCGTGTCCTCGTCGACGTGAACGCGAAACCGCGCCGCCTCGCCGGCCACGGTGATCCGGGTCCGCCCATGGGCGAGCCGCAGGTTGCCGACCAGGGGCTCGTCGAGGACCTGCGAGACCGCGGCGTCGACCCCGGTGACGAGAAGGCGCTGGCGGGCGTTGCGCCCGGGGTGGTTCTGACCGGGGCGCGGCGGCGGGTAGTCGAGCGCCAGCGCCCGGCGGCGCACGGCGTGCGGATCGGGGTAGAAGTCGTCGACGATCACCACCGAGCGGTACATCGGTCTCCGCGCTCTTGGCGTCGTCCTTGTAGCATGACGGCCGACCCGCCGCCGCCTTGGCATCGGCGGCCGGGGCTGGACGCCGATCAGGCGGCGGTGCCGGGGCGGACGTAGGTGGCGGGGGCCTCGCCGGGCGGCGTCTTGGGCGGCATCGGCGGCTGGGGAAGGGCATAGAAGCGGGGTTCGCGGCGGTCCCAGGTCGGCTCGAAGGGCTGGCGCATCCTGAGCCCGGTGCGCTTGGCGCGGGCCTCGCGCATCGCCCGCTGCAGGTCCTCGGCCTGCTGGCGGTCCCACGGCAGGACATAGGCGCGCGGAGCGCCATCGCGGTCGATCTGGAGCCAGACATAGATCGCCTCGCCCTCGCGCAGGCTGGCGGCGATGACCCGGGCGTCGCGGAGGCCCGCCCCGTCCCACTCGAGCGCCACCGGCTTGGGCCGGCTCAAGAGCCCGATCAGGGCGATCAGCGCCAGCGGCACGAACAGCGTCGCGGTCGCCACCGCCACCCCCCGCACCCACGACTTGCGCGGCGCCCACACGGTGATGCTGGCCAGCGCCGCGGCGAGCACCGTGGCGACGACGGCAGGAAGGGTGAGGGCGTCCATGGCGGTTCAGGCCGGCGGGCTGCGCAGCGGCCGGAACAGGCTGTGGACGCTGTTCGGCACCAGCTTGCCGTCGCCATCGAGGCGGAAGCGGAAGGCGGTCAGCTCCTCGCCCTCCTCGTCGAGCTCGAGCTTGGTGGAGAGGATCTGGTGCGCCGATTCGTCGGCCGAGGGCTTGACGCTGGCGACCACGGTGACCGGCACCGGATAGATGCCGGCGTTGTCGCGATAGAGGTGGACGTTGACGGTGTACTCGCCGCTGGGAATGCCGCGGCTGTAGCTGACCTCGTAGTTGAGCGCGGTGGCGTCGCGGGCCACCCCGAGGTCGTCGCGCAAGAGGTTGAACACCACCCCGCCCTTGTTGGAGTAGCCCACCGGCACGTCGCCCGGCGCCTGCACCCAGAGATCGACATCGGCGTCGAGGGCGTCGGGCCAGCGCAACTCGATGATCACGTTGCCGGGCGGGATCACCTCCTGGCTCGCCGCCTTCGCCGGCGGGTTGAGGTGGGGCAGGATCAAGAGCACGATGGCGACGAAGCCGGCGAGCGCCAGCATGATGACGTCGCGGAACACGGTCCCGGCGTCGTCGTCCTCTTCGGCGAGAAGGTCAAACTCGGGCATCGCGCTCCCCGGTCTCGACCAGGGTCGCCACCAGCTTGATGGTGCCCGCGGCGAGCACCCGATAGGCGGCCATCAGCCAGACGTTGCACACCGCGCCGACGAGGGTGGTGTAGAGCGCCACCGACATGCCGCGAATCAGGGTCGCGACCATCGGCCCGACAGCCTTGGCATCGGCGGCGACATCGGGTTTGACCCCCGAGAGGGCGACGATGAAGCCGACCACGGTGCCGATCAGGCCCAGCACCACCAGGCTCTGGGCGACGTGGCGGACGGTGGTGATGCGGGCGAAGAGCTTGAGCTTGAGGGCGGCGGCGACGAGGCTGCGGCTGGCGGCATCGCGCCCGGCCACGGCCTCGCGGTAGCGGGCCGAGCGGCTGTCTCGCGGCGGCGCCGGGCTGCGCACCAGGTTGAGCTCGCGGCTGACCTGCCACACCTTGGCCCCGCAGAGCGCCATGCCGACGGCGAACAGCCCGGCGATCACCAGCGACAGCCGGGTCGAATCGGCGGCGACGACGGCGTCGAGCCAGCCCTCGACCAGGGCGAGGGCGAGGAAGGCGAGGCCCACCAGGTTGACCACCGCGAAGCGGGCGAGGAGGAGGAAGCGGTAGCGCTCGGGGCTGTCCTCGGCGACCGGCGCGAGGACCTCGGCGACCGCCTCGCCGAGGCGACGGCGGCCGAGGAGACGCAGGCTACGTTGCCCTTCGGACAAATCGTCGGCGACCAGATGAGCCATAGTCACTGCTCCATTCCGGCGCAAAGGCGGCAAAAGCCTTGACAAGGGCAGTTTCAGAGGAAATTGGTAAATTTTCCCTGAATCCATGCCGCTTTTCCGCTTCCTACAGGCTCGCCTACAACGGGAAAAGCCGAGCCTGCCAATCCTCTACAGTGTAATATGGCCGATCGGCGCGAATTCGCTTGTATGCCTCACGCGGAAATGATTCCTCGTGTGCCCGCTGGCCCGCGCCGCTGGACAGGCGCGCGCCGCCCCGCCACCATGGCCCCGCAATCTCGGGAGGTGGCGCATGCTGGAGACGGCGCTGGTCGCCTTCACCGCCTTCTTCGCCACCATCGGCCCGGCGGACGCGGCGGTGCTGTTCGCCGCCCTGACGGTCGACGCGAGCCCCGCCGCCCGCCGCGCCATGGCGCTCCGCGGCACCGCGATCGCCGCCGGGATCCTGCTGTTCTTCGCCTTCTTCGGCACCGCGGTGCTCGACTACCTCGGCATCTCGCTGGCGGCCTTGCGCACCGCCGGCGGCATTCTCCTTCTTCTCATCGCCATCGATCTGGTGTTCGCCCGGCCCTCGGGCGGGACCACCACCACCGCCGTCGAGACCGCCGAGGCCGAGGCCAAGGCCGACGTCTCGGTGTTCCCGCTGGCGACCCCGCTGATCGCCGGGCCCGGCGCGATCGGCGCCACCCTGCTGCTGATCGCCGAGGCCGGCGGCGACCCGGTGGCCTTCGCCGCGGTGATCCTCGCCCTGGCGGCGGCGCTCGTGCTCACGCTCGCGCTCCTTCTGGTGGCGGCGCGGATCGAGAAGGTCTTGGGGGTCACCGGCATCCAGGTGGTCTCGCGGGTCGCCGGCATTCTCCTGGCGGCGCTCGCGGTGCAGTTCATCTTCGACGGGATCGCCACCAGCGGGCTTCTGGGCGGCGCCGCGCCGATTGGAAAATGAGCGAATTTCGCTAAAGTAAACACGCAATTAAACGTTCATTCTCCGGCAGGGTTAAAGAAAAATTAAAGATGGCCGCCTAGGGTAGCGGGCCGCGACGCGACTTTGCGCGACGGAGCGGTCGATGCAGCACGGCAACCTCGCTTACGACACCCACGTCTCGCCACCCGCCCTCGACGAGGACCATCCCCTCGGCAAGGTGGTGGCGGTCTCGGAATCGCGCCTGACCGGGGTCGTCGGCGAGTCCCCTGCGGTCGGGGCCCTGGTCCGCGTTCGGGCCTCCCACGCCCGGGTCTATGGCCTGGTCGCCAGCGTCCGCGCCGTCGATCCCGCGGGCGGCGGCGGCGGCGCCGTGATCGAGGTCGATCTCCTCGGCGAGACCGCCGGCGGCGGCCGCTTCCAGCGCGGGGTCTCGGCGCATCCTCCGCTCGGTGCCGCCATCTTCGCCGCCGGGCACGAGGAAGAGGCCTTCGTCTTCTCGCGCCCCGACGCGGCCACCATCGCGGTCGGCACCCTCCATCACGACCCCGGGCTCACCGCGACGCTCGCGATCGACGACCTGCTCGGCCGTCACTTCGCCATCTTCGGCACCACCGGTGCGGGCAAGACGTGCGCGGCGGCGGCGATCGTGGGCGCCTTGGCCGCCGGCCGCCCGGGCGCCCGGATCGTCGTCATCGATCCCCAGGGCGAGTACCGCGACGCCTTCGGCGACGCCGCCGAGACCCTGGATGCGGCCACCCTGTACCTGCCCTATTGGCTACTCGACTTCGCCAGCCTCGCCGAGCTCATGACCGGCCCCGAGCACGGCGCCGAGACCGCCATCCTGCGGGCCGCGGTGGTCCACGCCAAGCGCGCCTTCGCCGGCGCCGAGGCCCCCCATATCACCGAGGACGCGCCGATCCCGTATCGCTTCGGCGACTTCCTCGAGTGGATGGACGAGAGCATGGGCAAGCTCGACAAGCCCGACAGCAACGCCCCCTACCTCAGGATCAAGGCCCGGCTCGAGGCCCTTCGCGGCGACCGCCGCTTCGACTGCATGTTCGCCGGGCTCAGGGTGCGCGACGATCTTCCCGAGGTGCTGTCGCGGCTGATCCGCATTCCCGTCGGCGGGCGCCCGATCACGGTGCTGGATCTCTCGGCGGTGCCGCGCGATATCGTCGGGGCGATGGTCGCGGTGGTGGCGCGGCTGATCTACGAGTTCGCCCTGTGGTGCCAGCGTCCCGAGAGCCTTCACGTCCTTCTTCTCTGCGAGGGCGCCGAGCGCTTCGTTCCCCGGGCCACCGAGGACGCCTTCACGCCGGCGGCCCGGGCGCTCGCCCGGATCGCCGCCCACGGGCGCCGCCACGGCCTGGCGCTGGGCCTGGTCAGTGCCCGGCCCTCGGCGCTGTCGCGTGATGTCCTGGCCCAGTGCAACACCCTGATCGCGATGCGGATGAGCGACGAGCAGGACCACGCCTTCGTCCGCAACGTCCTGCCCGACAACGCCCGGGCGCTGGCCGAGGCGCTGCCGACGCTCAAGGTGCGCGAGGCGGTGGCGGTGGGCGAGGGCGTGGCGGTGCCGATGCGCCTGCGCTTCGCCGCGCTGCCGCCCGAGCGCGTGCCCCACAGCGCGACCCGCGCCTTCTCCGAGGCCTGGCGGCTCGACACCGCAGGCGCCGACCTGATCGCCGAGACCGTGGCCCGCTGGCGCGCCCAGGGGCACTGAGAACGCGAAAATGAACCGGCTCGATGCCCGGTGCGGTGAAGGTGTCGGCGGCGGGGTCGCGATCCCGGGCCTTGGCGGCGCCCATCGCGCCGTTTCCAACCACAACCGCGCCGCGATGCGTGGTGATTGGCGGTGGTCGCGCCCGATCACCGCCACCCTATCGCTCGCGACGGGGACGGCCGCCGCCATCAGCCGGCCCTCGCGGCCGGGCTTGGTTCTCTGCCTGGCGCGACCGGGCCTGGTACCAGGTCTGCCAGGAAGGGGTCGTTCGCCCTGTCACACGGGCCGATTCGCTCGGTCGGCGGGCCCTAAGGCGCGCTTGTGTGGGGGCCGGAAAGCCCTTAGCTTCTGCCCATCGGGGCGTAGCGCAGCCTGGTAGCGCATCTGCTTTGGGAGAGGCGGGCTAGGCACCGCGTTTTCCATTTCCTTCAATCGGTTGCGGATCATCGCACGATCGCGTGTGCCGAAATCGTGCCGCCACGCCATCGACCGTGCGGCGCTTCGAGGCATCGGGCCGGTGGGCATAGCGCAAGGTCGTCGCGATCTCGCGGTGGCCGAGCATGTCCTTCACCTCGTCGAGGCTGGCGCCGGCATCGAGCGCCCAAGATGCGGCGGTGTGGCGCAGGTCGTGGAAGCGGAAGTCGTCGATGCCGGCGCGCCGGCAGGCGGTGGCGAATGCGCGCTTCACCGAGGCGAGGGCGCGCCCCTTGAAGGTGAATACGGGGCCGCTCGGGCGTGGCCCCAGGGCCGATAGAGCCGCCATGGCATCGGCGCTCAGCGCCACCGTGTGGGGCTCGCCGCCCGGCGTCTTGCTCTTGAGGCTGACCCGGACCTCGCGGCGATCGAGGTCCACTTGGCGCCAATCGAGGCCGAGAAGGTTGGAGCGGCGCAGCCCGGTCAATAGTGCGAGAGCGATTACCGGCCGCAGGTGGGGCGCCGCGGCGTCGATCAGGCGGCGCCCTTCGTCGGGTTCGAGGTAGCGCCGGCGGCCGGCGGGCTCGCGCAAGCGATGCGCGGCAAAGTCCACATCGGCGACCATGACGCCCCAGGTCCGGCGCGCACGGTTGAGAACGGCACGCAACAGGGTGATCTCGCGGTTGACGGTGGCGCGCGAGACCAGGCGCCGCTGGCGCTTGCGGGTTCTGGCGGGCTCGCCCCGGCGCCTGGCGATGAAGTCGTCCACGGTGCGGTCGTCGATGGCGTCGAGATAGGTCTCGCCGCCGAGGAGCCGGTGAAGCGTCCTCAATTGGCCGAGGATCGTGGGCGCCGACGGCAGGTCCTTTGCGTGGTGTTCGAAGTAGCGCGCGAAGGCTTCGTCGACGGTCATCCGGCGCTTGCCGGGGGCGAGGTGGGCATCGACGGCGGCAGTGTAGGCGCGGGCGGCTATGATCTCCGCTTGCGCTCGCTCCACCGCCTTTGAACTTCGGCGAACGCGATGACCGTGGAGGGTGAAGGCATACCACCAGAAGGGCGAGCCTGGTCGCTTGTAGAGGCGCATCGGACCTTCCTTTCGGCGATGAAGTGCGCGAGCTCGGCGGGGTCGTAGCGGCGCCGCCGGCCGATCCAGATGAAGGGGATTGTGCCAGCCGCCACCAAGCGGGCGAGGGTGCGGGGGCAGATGCCGAGGCGCTTGGCCGCGGCCCGTGGCGGCAGCAGGTCGGCGTAGCCGGTGGGCTCGGCGGCCATCTCACGGCCCCGCTGCCGGGGTGGCGGCGGTGAAGGTGTCGCCGCCGGGGCGGGGGTTGAAGCCCTCGACCTCGCGGACCTCGTTCGGCGATAGCACCCCGGTGGCGATGGCGATCTGGTGCGAGCGCCACCGGGTCTCGGGGTCGCCGCGAAGGAAGCCGGAGAGGTCGAGTTCGAGGGCGTGGGTGGCGCGCTCGCCGGCGGCGAAGACCGAGCGCGAGACCTCGGCCTCGAACTTCCTGATCCAGGGCGCCAGGGTGTGTTGGGCGAACCATCGCCCGGCGGTCTCGGCGTTGGTGAAGGTGCCGTGCGACAGGTCACCGATGATCGGCGGCGGCACGTTGAACACGCGGGCGAGCTCCTCGGTCGAGAAGCGCCGCGAGGCCAGCACCTCGGCATCCTCGGGCGCGATGGCGATGGATTTCCATTTGACGCCCTGGTCTAGGATCATGGCCTTGGCGGCATTCTTGGTGCCCGAGAAGCTGTCGCGGAAGTTGGTTTTGAGTTGGTTGTAAGCCTCTTCGCCGAGGTGGCCGTCGAGTTCCAGGGCGCCCGACGGGAACGCGCCGTTTTCCCACAACGCATTCGCGAAGTCCTGCAAGCTGAGGCCTGCCGACAGTACCGCAGCGGCCCGTTGTAGCCGGCTCTTGCCCACCAGGCCGTCGTCGGAGCGGTCCTTGAGGTGCAGCACCTCGCCTTCCAAGAGCCGCCTGGGGCGGCCCGTGGCGCCGAAGGGGCCGGTGAAGGCCACCACGTCGAAGGCGAGCCGCCCCGACGGCAAGCGCTGCACCGAGACGCAATCCCAGGGGATGGGCACCAGGGCCTCGATGCGGCCGGCGCCGTCCACCACCACCTGCGACAGCGCGTTGCCGCGCAAGAGCACCGAAGCCATGGTCCACTCGCACCAATTGGGCCAGCTTTGATGGGGGTTCGGGCCTTCGCGAACCAGGCGCATCAAGGGGTGGCCCTCGGCGATCGTCCGGCCGGCGGTGGCGCGGCGGAAGACGAAGGCCGGCAGGCTGGCGATCGCCGAGGCGATGGCGGCGACGCAGGCGAGCACGGTTGACAGGTTCTCGGCCGCAGCCGCGTTGATGAGGCGCCCGGTGGCGAGGTCGAGGCCGAGCGCGGCGGCGTCCACCACCCGGGTCTCGGGCGGGTCGAAGCGGTCGGCGAGGCGGCGCAGGACGCCCATCACGCAGATTCCAGCCACAAGCGAGCCGCCGCGAGGCGGGGCGGCAGGCGGTGGCGGGCGGTGACCTCGGTCCCGTCGTAGGCCGGCCAGGCCGAGACCACCGAGATTTCGTGGAGCCGGACGGCGCGAAGCTCGCGCCGGCTGCCGCGCCAGCGCTCGCCGCCGGGGGCGAGGGTGAAGCCGAAGGACATGCCGCCGAGGTCGCCGCGCTCGGCGAGCGCGAGCACGTCGCGGGCGGCCTGGGTGTCGGGCATGTCGAGGTCGAAGGCGAGGCCGTGGTCGTCCTCGGCGAGGCGCAGGGTCCGGGTCCGGGTGCGGGCGAGAAGGCGGGTGCGGTCGTGGTCCACCAGCGCCACCACGTCGCCGCCGGCGCGGATGCTGTCGGCGAAGGCGCCCGCCGCGATGGTCTCGGTGAAAGCGCCGACCCGGGCCTCGGCGCCGAAGACGGCGGCGTAGCCTTCGAGGCGGCGCCCCTTGGCGCGAACCTCGAGGGCCGAGGCCCGGCGCTCGATGGCGCCCACCATCACGCCACCAGGTCGGTGATGGCGGCGAAGCTCTCGGGATGCCGCACGGCGATGTCCATGGTGAGCATGGCCCTGATCTGGACGTTGCCCTTAGAAAAGGCCGTGGTCTCGAAAGGGTTCACCAGGATGTCGAGCTCTGACCAGAAGCCGATCAGGAGGTCCGACCAGTTGCCGAACAGTAGCGCCGAGAGGTTCGAGCCGGTCCCCTTCGTGAGATCGCTCGGCACCAGGCTGGTGACGGCGACGGGGAAGCCGGCGAGGCGGTCGGGCGCCTCCATGACCATCACGCTATCCGTCGAGGCCACCTTGGCGGTCTTGCGGGCGGACTTCACAACCTTGGAGTTGGTAAGGAAGGCGGTGCCGCGGGCGTCGTCGATCTCGACCTCGGCGATCAGGTCGATCACCGCGCCCCAGGTGATGGGGCCGCCGTTGGTTCCCATCGCGACACTGCCAATGCCGGTGGTCTGGAGGACGCCCACGGGTTCGTTGGTGCCGCCGCCTTCGATCGCCACGGCGTCCACCGCCTCGGCGAGAAGGGCGGCGAGGTCGCGGCGCACCAGGTCCTCGACGGCGGGCGAGGCCTGTTGGAGCATGTTGCGGGAGACCTCGACCAGGGCGCCGGCATGCTTCGGGGTGAGCGAGACCTTCTCAAATTGCGGATCGCTCGCGGTGAGCGCAGCGTTCTCTGCAACCCAGCCGGTGGCCGCCGAGGCCTTGAGGCGCGGGATGTCCACGTTGCCGGTCAGCCCGGTCAGCACGCGGGCGCCGAGGCGGCGAACCGTGATGGCGGCGCGCAACCGATCGATGAACTGGCCGCCGAGATAGTCTGTCGCGATGATGTTGGAACCCGGGCCGCCGGCGGGCAGGCCGGTGGTCACGACGCGCTCCTCGACCGGGCGCTCGAAGACGGCGAGGGGCGCGAAGAAGCCCTGGGGCTGGCGGCCCGAGCGGCGGGCCATCTCGGCAGAGAGCTCGCGCTCGCGGGCGTCATCGACGGCGAGGCCGGCGCGCCCGGCGATGGCGCGGACGAGCGAGAAGTCGCGCAGCGCCGCATCGAGGCGGGCGTCGCCCGAGCCGGCGACGGGCTCGCCGGCCATGCGGCGCTCGGCCTCGTCGAGAAGCCGGCGGCGCTCGATCTTGCGGTCGAGCCCGGCGAGTTCGCTTTTGAGGGCATCGAAGCGGGCCGCCTGGTCGTCGGAGAGGTCGCCACCCTCGCCTTCGGGGTGGTCGGCGATCGCCCGCATCTCGGCGACGGCGCGCCCGCGGGCTTCGAGGTGGTCGTGTAGGGTCTCAGGCATGGAAAGGGTCCTTCTCGGTTGCCAGGCAACGCTGGGAATCGGCGCCTCTCGGCGGCGTGGTAAGAGGTTGCGGCCTTCTCGCCCGCGCCACATGTAGAGCCCCGCGGCGACGCGGGCGGATTGTAGGCCGGGCCGCACGGCCCCGGAGTCCGCCGCGGGGTGTCTGGTCATTTTTCGATCCGAAGATATGGCTCGAAATCTCGGTAAAAGGAACAAATCATAACGTCGCAATCAACAATCCCGCACCAAGTTCCTGCGGCCATTTCGGCAATACCACATGCCGATCGGTCAATAAACCATGATCCTGAAATCCACTCTTGTAGAGTTGAGTAAACAATCACTTTTTCAATGACAGTGAAATCCTCGTTTTCAGCCAACCTATCCCTGGCTCGAATTGCGACATTCTCGGCCAGATGACTGGCGGTTCGAGGCGGAAGACCATGCGCTGTTAGAGTGCCGAGGGCAGCTATGATGATGGCCTCGGTGAAGCTGAACCGGCGGCTTCGACCCGGCCCTGGCCGCTCCTGCGGGATCACGTATCCGCGACTGATCCAGACTCGCAGCTTGCTGGGCGTGAGACTCGGGGAGCTCAGCATGATCGCCGATTCAGGGATCAGGGGTTGGTCAGGATCAATCGCCATGGGGCTTCGCAACGCATGTAGCATTTCAAACATGATAGGCGATGGCGAAAGATTGTCAAGGCAATCGCTGCGACCGAGGGCAGGTCGCCTACCTGGCGACCTCAGTCAGGCTATTCGAGCCCGGGATAGGTCGGCAGCGGCGAGGGCGCATTGGCGAGCTTGTCGATGTCTTCGGCCGGCATGCCGAGGGCCTTGAGCACGGTCAACGCGCGCCAGATGACCTTATCGGGGTCGCGCATGGTCAGCAGACTCAAGGGTTCGATCGTGGGGATGAAGTTCATCAGCTTCTCGCCGTCGAACACCCGCGTCGCCATTAGAACGTAGCCCCGCTCGCGCTCGATATATGCGAGATACGAGATCAGCAGGTTGTAGTAAGGCGCGAAGGTCGGATCGAGCCAGAACTTGCCGTCGTCGGTGGTCATGTGATTGCTCCCGTTTCGGCCCTCACGGGGCCTTGCCAGCGAGCGGCGCTGGCGCCGGGAGCTCGAAACCGGCAACAAGTCCGGCGGGCTTATTCCCCGGGTCTCCCCGGGTCTTGTATTCGCCGCACTCCCGACCGAGCGGGGATCGAAAAGCCGCCACTGACGGGGGCGGGAAGGCCGCTTGTTGCGGTGTTTCGAGCACCGCGGCCATGCTGCGCCCGGGCGCGGCGGGCGTCAAGCCGGAACGGGCGGGCGCCAGCCCGCCCGACCCCGCGCGCGCAGCACGCGCGGGGCCATCAGGCCGAGATCACCAGGGGGCGACCGAAGTCATACGTCAGGGGCGCCGGTTCCCTGGCGTGGACACCAAGCGCCATCGCCAGCGCCACCAGGCCGTCCACACGCTCGATGCTTCTGTCCTTGGCGATCTTGCGGGCGCCGGCGGGGTCCTGCACCACCACCGCGTTGGCCGCGTTCCAGCGCAGCACCGGGTGGCCACCGTGGCGGATGCGGCGGTCGAGCACCGCGGCTTCCATGGCGTCCACCGCCGGCCCCATGTCCCTGAAGCCCTGGCCCCAAGGCAGCAGCTTGAGCGGCACGCCGTCGTCGTCGAGAAGCCGCTTCAGGTCCTCGATCCGCCATCGGTCATAGGCGACCGCCTTCACGTCGTAGCGCCCGGCGATCTCGCCGAGACGCAACGCCACCGCCTGGCGGTCGATGGCCCGGCCCGGGGTGGCCTGGATGAAGCCTTGCCGCGCCCACGTCGCATAGGGCACGCGATCGCGGTCCTCGCGCTCGGCGAGGTTGTCGCCCGGGCACCAGAACCAGGCCAGCACGGCGCCGCCGTCGTCGGGGAAGTACAGCGCCAGCGCCGTCAGATCGGTCGTCGAGCCGAGATCGAGGCCGCCCCAACACGGCCGGCCGCGCAGCGCCTCCGGGTCCACGGCACCGGCGCAGGCCTCCCAGTCGGCCGAGCCGATGAAGCGGGCCTCGGCGTCCACGGCCTGATTGAGATAGAGCGCCCGGAAGGTCGCCTCGCGGGCGGGGATGCGCCGCGCCTGGGCCGCGTACTGGCGCATCTCGTCGAGGCTTCGGAAATCGCCGAGCGCCGGATTGGCGAGCTTCCAGTTGCTCTCGTCCCAGGGGTCGGCGTCCTCGGGAACCTCGAAGATGTGCGGCGAGAAGCTGGGGTCCTCGATCACCCCATCGCGGACCTTGCGGGCGTACTCGGTGAGCTCGCTCATGATCGAATTTGGGTCCGAAGAGCGCGTCGAGATCACCAGCATCAACGGTTCGCGACGCGCCCCGGTCGAGGTCGCGAGGGCGTCGAAAAGGTGACGGTTGGGGGCCTGCGCGAGCTCGTCGTAGACGGTGAAGCTGGCCGAAAAGCCATGCGCGCGGCGGCTCTCCGACGACAGCGCCTGGTAGAAGCTGCCACTGGCATAGTGGACGAGCCGCTTCTGGGATTCGATGACGTTGACACAGGCCGCGAGCTCGGGGTCGGCCTCGATCATCGCCCGCGCTTCGCTGAAGATCAGGCTCGCTTGGGCGCGGTCGGCGGCGGCCGAGTAGACCTGCCCGCGGTCCTCGCGCTCAGGCCCGATCAGGTGGGCGAGAACCAGGGCCGCGGCGAGCGCCGTCTTGCCGTTCTTGCGCCCCATGGTGAGAAGCGCCGTGCGGACCACCCGGCGGCCCTCGGCGTCCACCGGGTCATAGATCGCCCTGATGATGTCCTTCTGCCAGGGGCGAAGCCGGAAGGGCTCGCCGGCGTGCTCGCCCGACGTGATGGTGAGGTTCTCGATGAAGCGGATTATGAGATCAGCCCGGCCCACTTCGATGTCCTTTCGGGGTTGCCGGTGGCCTTGAGGCCGACGCGATCGGCCGGGCTGAGGCCGAGGCGGGTGGCGAGGCTCGCCATGGTCCGCGCCGCCTCGGCCATGATGCGCACATAGGCCGAGGCCCGCCCATCGTGCACCAGCCGGGCGCCGAAGAGATCGCGGTCGCGGCGCAGGCCCTCGGCCGCCGCCTTGTGCGTCGCCCATGACTCGGCGAAGGCGGCCAAGAGGGGCGCGTCGGCTGGCGTATAGAACCCGGGCGGCATCGCGGCGACGATCTGCCCCCACACGGCCCTGGCGTCATTCGACAGGTGCTCGGGGCACTCGGCCTCGCCGCTCGGCACCGGCTGGTCGGGGTTGATTGGAAGCCGCCCGGGGTTGCCTTCCAGCACCCTGAGCGCGGTCGGCTTCGGCTTCGGTCCTCGCTTCCCCATCGTCTAAAACCCTCGAAACCCCGCGCTGCGGTGGCCACACGGTCTTCGGGCCTCAGCCTTGAGAGATTTTTCGATCATCGTTCCACCAGTGCTTGGGATCGAGCGGCCGGCCGTCGGCATCGCAGCCGACCACCGGCACCTTGCCGCGCCGGCGGCCAAAGCCCCCATCGGCATAAGCGGTCTTTCGGGCATGGCAGGTAGAGCACGCGCTCACCAGGTTCATCCACTGCCAGGGATCACCCCCATCGGTGATGGCCTGGCGGTGGTCCACCTGGGTCGCAGGCCGCCGATGCCCTCGCTGGCAGTATTCGCACCACGGATCAGTGGCGAGCTTGTCAGCTCGAAGCCGCCGCCAGCGCCGGGTGTTGTAGGGCCAGCCCGCCATCACCGCACCCCGCTGGCAATCAGGCAGAGGGGGAGAGAGACACACCCTCTCTCTCCCCCTCCCCCTATACGTAGTATAGGGGGAGGGTGCGCAGGAGGTGCGAACCTCAATCGTATCAAGGGCTTACAAGAGGGTCGGCAGGCCCCCGCAAGGTGTGCGAACCAGGGTGGGAAGCTAATCATTTCAATCACTTACAGGAGGGTCCGCAGGGGTTCGCAGGGGGTGCGCACCCCCTGCCCCGGGGCGAGGTAATCTTTGCGCTTCGAAGGCGAGCCTGGGGTCACCTCGACCATGAGGCGGCCATCGCCCAAGAGACGCCAGATCGCCGCCTCGATGTCCTTGAACGCCCACGTGCCGGCGAGGCCCGTCCGCTTGAGCATTTTGGGCGCATAGGAATCGCGCGCACACTTCGACTTGCTCGGATAGAGTCCCTGCGCGATCAGCTTGGCGATGCCGGCCAGTACGACTTCCTCGACCGCGCCGTGGTCGAGCGCGCTGTAGCGCGAGCCGGCGCGCTCGACCAAGTGGAAGGCGCCATCCTGCCATCGCAGCTTGATCTCGCCGTCGGTCGGTCCGTAGTTGGCCTTGAGCCGTCGCAGCACCCGCAGTCCACCGTCGGCATCTTCGCCCTCTTCCCGCGCGAGGTAGAGGCGAGATCTCACGCTGGCGTTCCAGGCCGTCGAGCCGCTCAAGCCGGTCTTCTCCTTCATGCCGGAAACCGAGGGGTGGGCGAGCAAGACCACCGCGATGCCCGTCTGTCGCGCCAAGCGGCCGAGAGCGGCGCTAACAAACCATCGCACCTCGCCGCGGTCGATCTCGTTGCCGCCGAAGGTGTCGGCCGCGGTGTCGATCACCACCACGTCGGGCGCGCGTTGTTCGATCACTTGCTTCAAGCTGTCAAAGAGCGCCGTCACTTCGCCCTCGCCGCGCCGCGGGAACCGGGCGAGCACATTGTCGCGCCCGACCCGGCTGGTCCACGCCAGCCCACCCAGGTCGTCGAAGGTGACGCCCATCGCTCGATTGATCGCCATCTGCCGGCGGTGAAGCTCGGCCCCGTCGTCCTCGCAGAAGAATCCGAAGGCGCCGCCCGCGCGCGCCTCGATGCCGAACCAGGGCCGCCCGGTAGCCACCGCCGTCAACAGCATCTGCGCCGCCAGGCTCTTGCCGACACCGCCGTCGCCGTAGATCGCGGTCACGGCGCCCATCGGAATCCACCCGGGAACGAGCCAGCACCGTTCCGGAACCGGCTCGCCTTCTAGGTCGGCGGCGACGACCACCTCGATCTCGTGGTCGTCATCGAGACTGACCACGGTGAGCCGTTCGTTGTCGAAGTTCACGACCTCGGCCATCAACCGGCCCTCGCACCATTGGCGCGGGCGATCGCCGCCGCCAGTGCCAGGAGTCGCGCCGCCGCGTCCTCGCGGGCCACCACGATGGCTTCGGGGTCCGCCCGCCAGCCGCTGCCGATCCGGCGCACGTCGCGCGCGATCTCGGCGAGCTCGCGGGTAAGGCTCGGGGTTGTTTCGATTCCAGGTCCAAGGTACATTTTCACCTCGTTTGATCGAACTCGGCCCCGTCGTCATCGGCGGGGCTCTCTTTTTGACGGCGGGAACGCCGAGGGAACGGAGTGTGCCACCAGTGTGTCACGCCACGCCCTCCCCCAGCCTTCTCGTTCCACCTGCGTGCCGCGCACGGTGGTTGCGCGGGGGCCGGTAAGCCCTTAGTTTCCGCCCATCGGGGCGTGGCGCAGCCTGGTAGCGCATCTGCTTTGGGAGCAGAGGGTCGCCGGTTCGAATCCGGCCGCCCCGACCATCCCCGCAACCACCCCCTTGCGAGCCCATGGAGCAGGCCGATTGCGTGGTCATCGGCGCCGGCGTCATCGGCCTCGCGGTCGCCCGTCGCCTGGCCATCGCCGGGCGGGACGTGGTGGTGCTCGAGCGCGCCGCCACGATCGGTGCCGAGACCAGCTCGCGGAGCTCCGAGGTCATCCACGGCGGCCTCTATTACCCGCCCGCGAGCCTCAAGGCGCGGCTCTGCGTCGCCGGCCGCGAGGCGCTCTACCGCTATTGCGGCGAGCACGGCGTCGGCCACGCCCGGATCGGCAAATTGATCGTCGCCGCCACGGCCGAGGACGAGCCGGCGCTGGCACGGATCGCGGCGCGCGCCGAGGCCAGCGGCGCCGGGGCGCTCGCCCGGCTCGATGCCGCCGGGGTCCGCGCCCTCGAGCCCGAGGTCCGCGGCACCGCCGCGCTCCTCTCGCCCAGGACCGGGATCGTCGACAGCCATGGCCTGATGCTCGCCTATCTCGGCGACGCCGAGGCGCGGGGCACCATGGTCGCCTATGAGAGCCCGGTCACCGGCGGCGCGGTCGGCGAGGGCGGCATCGTGGTCGCGGTCGGCGGCGCCGCACCGCTCAGGCTTCGCGCGCGCACCCTGGTTTGCTGCGCCGGCCTCGACGCGCCCCGGGTGATGGCCTCGTTCGCCGGCTTTCCCGTCGCCTGCGTGCCCCCGCGCCTGCTCGCCAAGGGGTCCTACTTCGCCTTGTCCGGGCGCGCGCCGTTCGCCCGCCTGATCTACCCGGTGCCCGGGCCTACCGGGCTCGGCATCCACGCCGCCCTCGACCTCGCCGGGCGCTGCCGCTTCGGCCCCGACGTCGAGTGGGTCGAGCG
>Ga0114931_10001681_pt1 | contig 28134 bp, 36 predicted proteins | sample 2SBtaG_FD_89579 | JGI IMG/M metagenome (GOLD analysis project Ga0114931, IMG submission 89579) | Deep subsurface microbial communities from Kolumbo volcano to uncover new lineages of life (NeLLi) - 2SBTROV14_V59a metaG | ecosystem: Environmental > Aquatic > Marine > Volcanic | place: Kolumbo... | reverse complement strand
TAGGTTTGAAGGAAGCTAAAGACCTTGTAGATTCTGCTCCAAATCCTGTTAAAGAAGGAATACCTAAAGAAGAAGCTGAAAAGCTTAAAAAAGAATTCGAAGACGCTGGTGCAAAAGTAGAATTAAAATAATTAATAATTACTGGTATATCGCTATTGTTCAAAATGTGATAAGTCGGATAATTCCGTCTTATCGCTTTTTATATTACTGATATTGTTGAATAACGTTAAGAGAAATTAGAAAATGAAAATTAATTGGAGGTTAACAATTGGATAATAAAAGAATATCCTTCGGGAAAATATCCTCTGTAATAGATGCTCCGGATTTATTAGATATTCAAACAGAAACTTTTGAAAATTTTGTTCAATACAAAGTCCCTTTGTCCAAAAGATTGAATAAAGGTCTGCAAGCTGTATTTACTTCAAATTTTCCAATATTTGATAACAAAGAGAATTATAGATTAGATTTTATAAATTACTTTTTTGAGAAACCCCGTTTTTCTATAACTGAATGTACCGAGAGAGGTTTAACTTATTCTATACCACTTAAAGCAAAACTTCGTCTTTCTACTAAAGACAGAGAAACTGAAGAATTTGTAAATAGTGTTGAACAGGAAGTTTATCTTGGTAATTTACCGTTTATGACTGAGAAAGGGACTTTTGTTGTTAACGGAGCAGAAAGGGTAGTTGTTTCTCAGCTACATCGTTCACCTGGAGTTGCTTTTTCTCAAACAGTTCATCCAAATGGAACCCCAATATATTCTGCAAGAATTATCCCTTTAAGGGGTTCGTGGGTAGAATTTGCTACAAATATTAGCTATGTAATGTTTGTCTATATTGATAGAAGGAAAAAATTCCCTGCTACAACATTGTTAAGAGCTTTAGGCTTTGAAACAGATGAAGAAATTTTAGCTTTATTCAACTTAATTGAAGAAGTTAAAACCAAAAAAGTTAAACTTGAAAACTTTATAGGAAGAACTATTGCCAGCGATGTATTTGATATGTCTACAGGTGAAATATTTCTTGCTAAAGATTCAATATTTTCTGAAGAGGATATTGATAGAGTAAATGAAGCAGAAATAGAAATTTTGAAATTTATTAATTCTGAAACTTCTCCTGATCTAGACTTAATTGTAAATACCTTAAAGAAAGATACTTCTCACTCACGTGAAGAAGCTCTGTATGCAATATACAGACAATTACGTTCTGGTGAAGCTCCTGATTTAGAAACAGCAGAAGCTTTAATTGAAAAATTATTTTTTAATGATAAAAGATATGATTTAGGTGATGTCGGTAGACACAGAATGAATGATAGATTGAACTTAAAAGTTGATGAAAACACTACTATTCTTACTATTGAAGATATAATTGAAATTATGAAATATATCATTAAATTAAGAGTAGGTAACGAACATGTGGATGATATAGATCATTTAGGTAATAGAAGAGTTAAAACTGTTGGAGAACAACTTGGCCAGCAGTTTAACATCGGCATGTCTAGAATGGCAAGAACAATAAAAGAAAGAATGAATATTCGAGATACCGAAAATTTTACTCCTCAAGATTTGGTAAATGCCAGAACTATTAGCAGTGTTATTAATGCATTTTTCGGAACAAACCAACTTTCACAGTTTATGGATCAAACAAATCCTCTTTCTGAAATGACACATAAAAGAAGAATGTCGGCTTTAGGTCCTGGTGGTCTTACTAGAGAAAGAGCAGGTTTTGAAGTTAGAGACGTGCATTATACTCATTACGGACGTCTTTGCCCTATTGAAACCCCTGAAGGACCGAACATTGGTCTTATTTCATCATTAGCAATCTTTGCAAGAGTAAATAGATATGGTTTTTTAGAAACTCCATATAGAAAAGTTGAAAAGGGTAAAGTAACCGGTGAAGTGGAATATTTATCTGCTGAACAAGAGGACTTTTTTACAATAGCACAAGCAAATGCTTTACTTGACAACAAGGGTAAATTTGTACTTGAAAGGGTGAAATCAAGAAATAAAGGTGAATTTCCAATTACTTACGGAAAAGATGTTCAATATATGGATGTAGCTCCGGCACAACTGGTAAGTGCAGCAGCTGCTATGATTCCTTTTTTAGAGCATGATGATGCTAATAGAGCTTTGATGGGTTCAAACATGCAGAGACAGGCAGTTCCTTTATTAAAACCCGAAGCCCCAATTGTAGGAACTGGTATGGAACAAAAATTAGCACACGATTCTAGGGCTGTAATTGTAGCGGAAGGTAATGGAAAAGTTGAATATGTTGATGCAAGTAAAATTATAGTTAATTATGATGTAAATCCAAACAGCATTGAAGCGTTAACAAGTTTTGATGATACGCATTCAGTAGAATATGAATTAATAAAATTTAGGGGCACTAATCAAGAGACTTGTATAAACCAAATTCCTATTGTAAAAGTAGGTCAAAAAGTAGCAGAAGGTGATGTAATTGCCGATGGTTGTGCTACAGATGGCGGTGAAATTGCACTTGGAAGAAATGTATTAGTAGCATTTATGCCTTGGAGAGGTTATAACTTTGAAGATGCTGTAATTATAAATGAAAAAATTGTAGCAAACGATGTTTATACTTCAATTCATGTTGAAGAATTTGAATTACAGGTAAGAGAAACAAAACGCGGTGAGGAAGAACTTACAAGAGAAATTCCGAATGTTAGTGAAGAAGCTGTTAAAGATTTAGATGAAAATGGTATTATAAGAGAAGGTGCACAAGTTAAAGAAGGTGATATTCTTATTGGTAAAATTACACCTAAAGGTGAAACTGACCCAACGCCTGAAGAAAAACTCCTAAGAGCAATATTTGGTGATAAAGCAGGTGATGTGAAAGATTCATCTCTAAAAGCACCACCCGGACTTAAAGGTACGATTATTAAGACAAGGCTTTTTAGCAGGAAAAAAAGAGATAATGAAGCTAAAAAAGCAGAGAAGAAAGTATTGGAAAAGCTAGAGAATGAGCATAATATGAAATTAAAAGCTCATTATGAAAAACTTGTTGCTAAATTAATAAAACTTACTGAAAATGAAACTACTTCAGGAATAAGAGATCTTGACGGAAGCGTTGTTTTAAGAAGTGGTACAACTGTAAAAGATACAACTTTCAGTTCTTTAGATGATGTTACAAAATTAGATTATACTTTAGACTGGTTTAAATTAAAAAAACTAAATATTCATGTTCAAAAATTATATGTAAACTATTTTGATGTACTTTCTGATTTTGAAGAAGAATATAAAAAAGAAAGAATTAAAGTAACAAGTGGTGATGAACTTCCCCCTGGAATTATTCAACTTGCAAAAGTTTATGTTGCAATTAAACGTAAATTATCTGTTGGAGATAAAATGGCAGGAAGACACGGTAATAAAGGTGTTGTTGCAAAAATAGTTCCGCCGGAAGATATGCCGTTTTTACCTAACGGTCAGCAAGTTGATATTATTTTGAATCCCCTTGGTGTACCATCCCGAATGAACCTTGGTCAGCTTTATGAAACTGCTTTGGGATGGGCAGGTAAAAAACTTGGTGTTAAATTTGCAACTCCGATTTTTGACGGTGCTAAAATAAAAGATATAGATGAATGGCTTGAAAAAGCTGGACTAGAACAGGGTAGTAAAACAACACTTTATGATGGTCGTTCAGGTGAGAAATTCCATCAAGAAGTAACTTGCGGCTATATTTACATGCTTAAACTTCATCATCTAGTTGATGATAAAATTCATGCAAGATCGATTGGACCATATTCTTTAATTACTCAGCAACCACTTGGAGGTAAAGCTCAATTTGGTGGACAAAGATTTGGAGAAATGGAAGTTTGGGCTTTAGAAGGTTATGGTGCCTCAAATATTCTGCAAGAAATCTTAACAGTAAAAAGTGATGACGTAGCTGGAAGATCAAAGGTTTACGAAGCTATTGTTAAAGGTGAAAATTTACCTGAGCCAAATATTCCTGAATCGTTTAACGTATTAATTAAAGAGCTTCAAGGATTGGGGCTTGATATAAAAATAAATTAATACGGTGAACTAACTTTATTACTTAGAAATTAGGAGAAAAAAATGGCTTATAGAGTTCAAGAAAATGCAATGAGAGATATAAATAAGATAACTATATCACTGGCAAGTCCTGATGATATTTTATCTAGATCTCACGGTGAAGTAACTAAACCTGAAACTATAAATTACAGATCATTTCGTCCTGAAAAAGACGGACTTTTTTGTGAAAAAATATTTGGGCCTACACGTGATTGGGAATGTTACTGCGGTAAGTATAAAAGAATAAGATACAGAGGAATTATTTGTGACAGGTGCGGTGTTGAAGTAACTCAGAAAAGTGTAAGAAGAGAAAGGATGGGACATATTGCACTAGCAGTTCCTGTTGTTCATATTTGGTTTTTCAGGGCGCAACCATCCAAAATAGGTAATATTATAGGTATCAGTTTAAAAGAATTAGAAAAAATTATTTATTATGAATCTTATGCTGTTATAAATCCAGGTCCTACAGGATTAAGCAGAATGGACCTGATTTCAGAAGATCAATATTTTGAAGTTTTAAACTCACTTCCTGATGAAAACGAAAAACTTGAAGACGACAATCCAAATAAATTTGTTGCTAAAATAGGCGGTGAAGCTGTAAAAGAAATACTTAGCAATACTGATGTTGCTCAACTTTCTAAAGAATTAAGAGAACAACTAAAAATAGAAACTTCGCAACAGAAAAAAACAGATCTCTTAAAACGATTAAGAGTATTAGAAGCCTTCAAAGTAGAAGAAGGTAAAATTGAAAATAAACCTGAGTGGATGGTACTTGATTACATTCAAATTATACCACCTGAATTAAGGCCTTTAGTTCCTTTAGAAGGTGGTAGATTTGCAACAAGTGATCTTAATGATCTTTATAGAAGAGTTATTATAAGAAACAACAGGTTAAAAAGACTTATTGATATTAAAGCACCGGAAGTAATTCTTAGAAACGAAAAAAGAATGCTTCAAGAATCTGTTGACGCTTTGTTTGATAATTCAAGAAGAGGCAGTGCTGTTAGAAGCGATAACAACAGACCTTTAAAATCTTTAAGTGATATGCTTAAAGGTAAGCAAGGTAGGTTTCGTCAAAATCTTCTCGGAAAACGTGTTGACTATTCCGGACGATCTGTAATTGTTGTTGGACCTGAGTTAAAACTACATCAATGTGGTTTACCTAAAGACATGGCTGTGGAACTATTCAAACCTTTTATTATAAGAAAATTAATTAGCAGAGGATATAATAAAACTGTTAAAAGTGCTAGAAAAGTTGTTGATAAAAAAGACCCGATTATTTGGGACATTTTAGCTAAAATTATTGAAAGTCATCCTGTTATGCTAAACCGTGCACCTACACTTCATAGGCTAGGGATTCAGGCATTTCAACCTATTTTGATTGATGGTAAAGCAATACAATTGCCTCCTATGGTTTGTACTGCTTTTAATGCTGACTTTGACGGTGATCAAATGGCTGTTCATTTACCTCTTTCATATGCTGCACAGTTGGAAGCTTCTTTGTTAATGCTAAGCAGTCATAATATTCTATCACCTCAAAATGGAAGCCCGGTTGTAGTTCCAACACAAGATATTGTGCTCGGTTGCTATTATATAACAAAATCAAAAGATGGTGAAAAAGGCGAAGGTATGACTTTTGCCTCAACTAAAGAAGTACTAATTGCTTATAATAATAAAGTAATTAATCTTCATACAAAAATAAAAGTTAGAATTGATGGCGAATTTATTGATACTACAACAGGTCGTGTAATCTTTAATCAGATTGTCCCTAAAGAAATGGGTTACTATAATCAATTATTAATCAAAAAAACATTTGGTGGATTTATTGGACAAATGTTTATGAAACTGGGGAACAAAGTAACCGCAAAATTCTTAGACGATTTAAAAGAATTAGGATTTAGATATTCAACTGCCGGAGGACTTTCGGTTAGTTATGCTGATATGATTATACCTGAAGAAAAAGCTGATATGATTTCAAGTGCTAATGAAAAAGTTAATGGAATATTAAATGAGCATGAACAAGGTGTTATTACAGATGCTGAAAGGTATAATAAAATAATAGATGTTTGGACACATACAACAAATGATGTTGCTCTTGCTTTGATGAACAAAATCAAAAAACATAAACACGGCTTTAATTCGCTTCATATGATGGTTGATTCCGGCGCAAGAGGTTCACAAGAGCAGGTAAGACAGTTAGCAGGTATGCGTGGACTGATGATGAAGCCTCAAAAATCGTTATCGGGTCAAGCCGGCGAAATTATTGAAAACCCTATTGTGGCAAACTTTAAGGAAGGATTATCTGTTCTTGAGTATTTTATTTCTACTCACGGTGCTAGAAAAGGTCTTGCAGATACTGCTCTTAAAACTGCTGATGCAGGTTATTTAACAAGGCGTTTAGTAGATGTAGCCCAAGATGTTATAATAACAGAAGATGATTGTGGAACTATTTTGGGTATTGAAGTAAAAGCAATTAGAGATGTTGAATTAGAAAGAGAACCTCTTGCAGAAAGAATAACGGGACGTATAGTGCAAGAAGATGTATACGATCCAAGAACAAATGAAGTAATTATCGAAACCGGTGAGATGATAACTGAAAAAATAGCTGGAAAAATAGAAGAAGCAAATATTGATTCAGTTTACATTAGAACTGTGCTTACTTGTGAATCTAAACACGGCGTATGTGCAAAATGTTACGGTAGAAATTTAACAAACGGAAAGTTAGTTGAAATTGGCGAAGCAGTTGGTATAGTAGCTGCACAGTCCATTGGTGAACCGGGAACTCAGCTAACACTTAGAACTTTCCACTTAGGAGGAACTGCTTCTAGAATTGCAAGCCAATCTCAAGTTGAAACTTCTACTGAAGGCAAAGTTAAATTTGAACATATAAATTTTGTTGAAAAAACTGACTTTATGGGTTCTGTAAAAGTTGTTACAGGTAGAAGAGGATCTGTAGGAATTTATGATGAAAATAACAGACAAGTAAAGAACTTTGATGTACCTTATGGCTCAGAGATGTTAGTAAATGACGGAGATGTGGTTAAAAAAGGTAAAGCCCTTTTTACACACGATCCATACAACGCTGTTATATTATCTGATATTGACGGAATGATAACTTTTATTGACATGCTGGATGGAGCCTCAATCAAACAAGTTACAGATGAACAAACCGGGCATGTTCAAAAAGTTGTTATTGAATCAAAAGATAAGACACTTACACCAAGTATAGCAGTTGAATCAAAAGATGGAACAAGAAAAACTTTTAATATTCCAAATGGAGCTTATTTATCTGTAGAAGATGGAGAAGAAATAGGAACTGGAACTATACTTGCAAAAATATCCAAATCTGCTTCTAAAAGTAGAGATATTACAGGTGGTCTTCCGAGAGTAACTGAACTTTTTGAAGCAAGAAGCCCACAAGAATCTGCAATAGTAAGTGAAATTGAAGGTAACGTTAAATTTGGGGCAAGGAAAAAAGGTTCTAGAGAAATTTTTGTAATTGCTCCCGATAAATCAGATGAGAAAAAATATAATGTACCGTTAGGAAAACATATCCTTGTTCAAGATGGCGATGATATTCCAGCTGGAGAAAAAATAATTGATGGACCTATTGATCCTCATGATATTCTAACTATTAAAGGAACAAGCGCCGTACAAGAATATCTTGTTAATGAAACACAGGATGTATACAGACTACAAGGTGTGAAAATTAATGACAAACATATAGAAGTTATTGTACGCCAAATGTTACAGAAAATAAAAATTGTTAATCCAGGCGACACAAAATTTTTGGAAGAAGATTTAGTAGGTAAGATTAAATTTTTAGAAGAAAACGAGAAAATTACTTCTATGGTGTATATAGAAGATAAGGGTGATTCTAAATATAATGATGGTCAATTAGTTCCTAGAAATTTATTTAGAAAAGTATCTACTGAACTAAAAAGTAAAGATAAAAATCCACCAATAGGTAGAGATGCAGAACCGGCAACTTTTGAAAACTTGTTACTTGGTATTACCCAAGCAGCATTATCAACCGAAAGTTTTATCTCTGCTGCTTCTTTTCAAGAAACAACTAAAGTACTTACTAATGCTGCAATTGCTGCTAAAGTTGACAACCTTTTTGGTTTGAAAGAAAATGTTGTAATGGGTCATTTAATACCAGCAGGAACAGGAATTAAAAAATATAAGGATATTGTATTTCCAACTCAAGAAGTAAACCAGGAAACAGAATCAAAAGAAAAAGTAGAAGCGTAAAAAAATAATTTATTTATCCGGTCTGTTTTATACAGGCCGGATTTTTTGCATTTAAACATAAAAAATAGATGATAATTTTAAGTTTTTATCTTGACTAAATTTTTAATAAAGGCTATATTAGGAGTCTGAAATTTTTTGAAATACACATTTAATTATGAGGAGTAATTAGTGCCGACAATAAATCAATTAGTTAGAAAAGGGCGTGTTCAAATATTTGCTAAAAAGAAAGCTCCTGCATTAGAATCTTGCCCGCAGAAACGAGGTGTTTGTACAAGAGTTTATACAACTACACCTAAAAAACCTAACTCAGCTTTAAGAAAAGTTGCAAGGGTAAGACTAACTAACGGTATGGAGGTAACTGCTTATATACCTGGAGAAGGACACAATCTTCAGGAACATTCAATAGTTCTAATAAGAGGCGGAAGGATTAAGGATTTACCAGGTGTTCGATATCATATTATTAGAGGTACATTAGATACTAGTGGTGTTGATGAAAGAAAAAAAGGTCGATCAAAATACGGTGCAAAAAAACCTAAGGCGAATTAATAAATGAGAAAAAAAAGAGCAGAAAAAAGATATTTAAAACCTGATTCTGTTTATCAGGATTTAATGGTTGCCAAGTTTGTAAATGCAATTATGCTAGACGGTAAAAAATCTATTGCAAGAAAAATTGTTTATGAAGCATTTGATATAATTGAGAAAAGAACTAAGCAGCCAGGAATTGATGTATTTAAAAAAGCATTAAATAATGCCCAGCCACTTATTGAAGTTAGAAGTAGAAGAGTAGGTGGAGCAACATATCAAGTACCTACTGAAGTAAGACCGGAAAGAAGACAAGCACTTGCAATGCGTTGGTTAAAAAATTTTGCAAGAACAAGAAACGATAAATCATCTGCATTAAAGTTTGCTGCTGAACTTATAGCTGCTTCAAATAACGAAGGCCAAGCTGTTAAGAAAAAAGAAGAAGTTCACAGAATGGCTGAAGCAAATAAAGCATTTGCTCATTTTAAATGGTAACAAGGATATAGATTGATAAGATAAATAAGATGGCAGTAAAAAGAACAAATATAGAAAAAGTAAGAAACATTGGAATAATGGCTCATATTGATGCTGGTAAAACTACTACTACAGAACGAATTCTGTTTTACACAGGAAAACTGCATAGATTAGGTGAAGTACACGATGGTGCTGCTGCTATGGATTGGATGGAACAGGAAAAAGAACGTGGTATTACTATTACTAGCGCTGCAACTACTTGCTATTGGAATGATCATCAAATAAATATTATTGATACACCAGGACACGTTGATTTTACAGTTGAAGTTGAAAGATCACTAAGAGTATTAGACGGTGCTGTTGCATTATTTTGTGCAGTTGGCGGAGTTGAACCTCAATCTGAAACTGTTTGGCGTCAAGCTGATATATATAATGTACCACGTGTTGCTTTTGTTAATAAAATGGATAGAACAGGTGCTGATTTTTATGCCGCAGTACAAATGATGAGAGATAGACTCGGTGCAAATGCTATACCTCTTTATTTGCCAATTGGTGAAGGAGATATGTTCAGGGGAATTATTGATTTAATTACACTTAAAGCAAGAATGTATCACGATGAAACTTTTGGAGCTACTTTTGATGAAATTGAAATTCCTGATGATTTAAAAGAATTAACAAATAAATACAGAACTGAAATGCTTGAAGCTGTTTCTGATGTTGATGATTCACTATTAGAAAAATATTTAGATGGTGATGAAATAACACCCGATGAAATAATGAAAGTTTTAAGACAAGCAACTATTGAATTAAAAATTATTCCTGTTATTTGTGGTTCTGCCTTTAAAAACAAAGGTGTTCAAAAACTTCTTGATTCAATTGTTGATTTTCTACCTTCTCCATTAGATTCAAAAGAAATTACAGCTTTTAATGTTCATACAAAAAAAGCTATTAAAAGAAAAATTGATAAAGATGAAAAATTTACGGCTCTTGCTTTCAAAATAATGACTGACTCGTTTGTGGGAAAGTTAACTTTTTTTAGAGTTTATAGCGGCACTCTTAAAGCAGGTTCCTATATTTATAATTCCGTTAGCGGGAAAAAAGAAAGAATTAGCAGACTTCTTTTAATGCATGCAAATCACAGGCAGGAAATGGAAGAAGTAAGAGTAGGTGATATTGTAGCAGCTGTTGGATTAAAGTTTACAAAAACAGGCGATACTCTTTGCACAGAAGATCAACCGGTAATATTAGAAAATATAGAGTTTCCGGAACCTGTTATACAGATTGCTATTGAACCAAAAACAAAATCAGATCAGGATAAACTTTCAGAAGCGCTTGTAAAATTATCAGATGAAGACCCAACTTTTAAAATTAAAGTAGACGATGAAACTGGCCAGACTCTTATTAGCGGTATGGGCGAACTTCACCTTGAGATTCTTGTTGATAGAATGAAAAGAGAATTTAAAGTTGATGCAAATATTGGCAAACCTCAAGTAGCTTACAGAGAGACAATTAGTGAATCCGTTAATTCTGAAGGAAAATTTGTTAAACAATCCGGTGGTAGAGGTAAATATGGCCACGTTTGGATTAAACTTGAACCAAATGAACCAGGAAAAGGTTTTGAATTTGAAAATGCGATTGTTGGTGGTTCAGTTCCTAAAGAATATATACCGGCTGTTTCTAAAGGAATTGTAGAAGCTATGAGAAACGGTGTTGTTGCCGGTTTTCCTGTTGTAGATATTAAAGCAAAATTATATGATGGTTCCTATCACGATGTAGATTCGGATGAATTATCATTTAAAGTAGCAGGATCAATGGCATTTAAAAATGGTGCAAGAAAAGCTAAGCCTGTATTATTAGAACCAATAATGTCTGTAGAAGTAGTAACTCCTGAAGAATACTTAGGTGATGTTATGGGCGATCTTAATTCTAGAAGAGGTAAAATTGAAGGATTTACTGCTCGTAAAGATGCTCAAGTAATAAAAGCCGAAGTACCTCTTTCGGAAATGTTTGGTTATGCTACTATTTTAAGATCAATGACACAAGGTAGAGCTATTTATTCTATGCAATTTCTACATTATATGAAGGTTCCAAGATCAATTGCAGATGAAATTGCAGAAAAAACAATTGGGAAGAAAACCGAAACAACTATATAAAGAATTATAAAAAAAGCATTAACATTTAAAGGAGATTAAGATGGCTAAAGAAAAATTTGATAGGAGTAAACCTCACGTTAATATAGGTACAATTGGGCATGTTGACCATGGTAAAACCACATTAACAGCTGCCATCACTATGGCTCTCGCAAACAAGGGCTTATCAGAAACTAGAACTTTTGATAGTATTGATAATGCTCCTGAAGAAAGAGAAAGAGGTATTACAATTGCAACTGCACACGTAGAGTATTCAACAGAAACCAGGCACTATGCTCACGTGGATTGTCCTGGTCATGCAGATTATGTAAAAAACATGATTACTGGTGCTGCTCAAATGGACGGTGCAATTTTGGTTGTTGCTGCAACGGACGGACCAATGCCTCAAACTAGAGAGCATATCCTTTTAGCACGTCAAGTTGGTGTACCAAAAATAGTTGTATTCATGAACAAAGTTGATATGGTAGATGATGAAGAATTAATTGAATTAGTAGAAGTAGAATTAAGAGACCTATTAAACGAATACGAATTTCCTGGAGATGAAATTCCTATAATTAAAGGTTCTGCACTTCAAGCTTTGGAAGCTGCAACTTCAGGAGCCCCTGCTGATGATGAAAGATTTAATTGTATTTGGGAACTTATGGATGCAGTTGATTCGTACATTCCTGTTCCAGAAAGAGATACAGATAAACCTTTCTTGATGCCTGTTGAAGATGTTTTCTCTATTACTGGTAGAGGAACTGTTGCAACCGGAAGAGTTGAGAGAGGCCAAGTTAAAATACAAGAAGAAGTTGAACTAATTGGTTTAGGCTTGCACAAAAAAACTGTTGTAACAGGTGTAGAAATGTTTAGAAAAGAATTAGATTCAGCAATGGCCGGTGACAATGCAGGTATTCTTTTACGTGGTATTGATAAAAAAGAAATTCAAAGAGGTATGGTTCTAGCAAAAACAGGCTCTATTACACCTCACCACAAATTTGAAGGTGAAGTATATATTTTAACAAAAGATGAAGGTGGAAGACACACGCCATTCTTTAACGGTTACAGACCTCAGTTCTATTTTAGAACAACTGATGTAACTGGTGTCGCAACTTTACCTTCAGGAACTGAAATGGTTATGCCTGGTGATAATGTAAAATTAAGTGTTGAACTTATTACAGATATTGCTATGGAAGAAGGTTTACGTTTTGCTATCCGTGAAGGTGGTAGAACAGTTGGTGCTGGAGTTGTAACTAAAATTATTGAATAATAAATAATTCTAATTAGAAAAGGGAGATTTTCTTCCTTGTCTATTGAACAAATATTTACTCAAAGGAGACTTTAATTGGCTGGACAGAAAATAAGAATTAAATTGAAATCTTATGATCACATATTGATTGATAAATCAACCGAAAAGATTATAAAGACGGTAAAAAGTACGGGTGCCGTAGTATCGGGGCCTATTCCTTTACCAACTAAAAGAACATTGTATACTGTGCTAAAGTCGCCCCACGTAGATAAAAAATCACGCGAACAATTTGAAACTCGTTCACATAAAAGAATTATTGATATTCATAATTCTAATAATAAAACCGTCGATTCCCTTAGTAAATTGGATATACCGGCGGGTGTAGATATTGAGATAAAGCTTTAATGAATTTGGAGAAATGATGTCCGGTATTTTAGGTAGAAAAATAGGAATGTCAAGTATTTTTGGCGAAGACGGTCAAATGATACCTGTTACTGCTATTCAGGCGGGTCCTTGTAAAATTGTGACTATTAGAACAAAAGAAAAAGATGGTTATGAAGCTTTACAGGTTGGATTTGGCACAAAAAAAGAGAAAAATATTAGTAAACCTCTTATAGGACAATTTAAAATGAATAAGGTTGAACCTACTGCATATTTAAAAGAATTTAAATTTGAAGATATTACAAAATATAAAATAGGTGATGAAATAAAAGCCGATTTTTTTGTGGAAGGTGAGAAAATAAAAGTTAGATCGAAAGGTAAAGGGAAAGGATTTCAGGGAGTAATGAAAAGACATGGTTTTGGAGGTGTAGGTGGAACTACTCACGGTCAAAGTGACAGATTAAGAGCACCTGGTTCAATTGGTCAAAGTTCAGACCCCTCAAGGGTATTGAAAGGAATGAGAATGGGTGGAAGAACAGGCGGGAAATACATATCCATCACAAATTTAAAAGTAGTTAAAATAATACCTGAAGAAAATTTAATATTAGTGAATGGCTCTGTACCCGGTTCAATAAACTCAGTTGTTGAATTGTTTAAGTCATAGGTTTATAAAAAGAAGTAAGAATAGATTATGAAATTAGAAGTATATAAAACAGACGGGAAAACTGCTGCTGAAAAGATAGAACTTGCAGATGATATTTTTGGTATCGAACCAAATGATCATGCAATTTATCTTTCAGTAAAGTCTTATTTAGCAAACCAAAGGCAGGGTACACACAAAGCTAAAGAAAGAAGTGAGGTAAGAGGCGGAGGTAGAAAACCTTTTAAACAAAAAGGAAGAGGCGGGGCAAGAGCCGGTACAACAAGATCTCCTTTGTGGGTCGGCGGTGGAACTATATTTGGTCCACGCCCAAGAAGCTACAGGCAAGATTTACCTAAAAAAGTAAAAGGACTTGCTAGAAAATCTGCTTTAAGTTACAAAGTTAAAGATGAGCAATTAATGGTTGTTGAAGATTTCAATTTTGAAGCACCAAAAACTAAAGAGCTAATAAAAATTTTAGAAGCCCTAAAAGTTCAGGGTAAAAAAGTTCTTATTTTAACTAAAGGAAATCTTTCTGGCGTTTATAAGTCAGGTAGAAATATACCTAAAATTAAAATTTTAGAAGCTGATAAAGCTTCTACTTATGATATTGTAAATAATCAAATGATGATAGTACAAAAAAGTGCGGTAGAGGATATTGTAAATACTTTTAGAGTAAAAGCAGAGGCGGTTAACTAAAAAATGCATCAAATATTAATTAAACCTTTAATTACAGAAAAAATGACTAATCTATCTGCAGATGAAGGGAAATACGGATTTATTGTTAATCCCAAAGCAAATAAGATTGAAATTGCAAAAGCAATTGAAAAAAAATTTCAAGTAAAAGTACTTGATGTTAAAACCTTAAATTATTCCGGCAAAACTAAAACTCAGTTTAGAAAAAGTGGAAGATTTACCGGGAAAACAGCAAAATATAAAAAAGCTATAATTACCCTTAAGGAAGGGGATACAATAGAACTTTTTGAGCAAGTATAGATATTGTAATTAGGAAAGATAATGGCTATTAAAAAATTAAGACCAAGAACACCTGGAAGCAGATTTATGTCACGCTCATCTTTTGATGAGATTACAAAAACTTCGCCTGAAAAATCTTTAACCGCTCCACTTAAAAAATCTGGTGGTCGTAATAATAAAGGACGTGTTACTTCAAGACATATCGGCGGCGGTCATAAAAGAAAATATAGAATAATTGATTTTAAAAGAGATAAGCACGGCGTTCCGGCTACAGTTCATTCTATAGAATATGATCCTAATAGAACTTGCAGAATAGCATTATTACATTATGCTGATGGTGAAAAAAGGTATATTCTTGCACCAGAAGGACTAAAAGTCGGCGCTACCGTTATGTCAGGTACAGGAAGTGAAATAAGCGTTGGTAATGCAATGTATTTGAAAGATATGCCTTTAGGCAGTATGATACACAATGTTGAAATGAGACCGGGGAAAGGCGGACAAATAGGTAGAAGTGCCGGTGCTGCCATTCAGGTTATGGCTAAAGAAGGAAAATATGCCCAATTAAAAATGCCTTCGGGTGAAGTAAGACTTATTGCATTGGATTGTATGGCAACTTACGGAGTAGTAGGTAACGCAGAACAAGAGAATATTGATTGGGGTAAAGCTGGTAGAATGAGATGGAAAGGTAGAAGACCAAAAGTTAGAGGCGTTGCTATGAATCCTGTGGATCACCCTATGGGCGGCGGTGAGGGAAAATCTTCCGGTGGTGGTCACCCAGTTTCACCTTGGGGTCAACCTGCAAAAGGATTGAAAACAAGAAAACATAGGAAAGAATCAAATAAATATATTGTTAAAAAACGGACTAAAAAGTAGAGAGAATTTATGCCACGATCAGTAAAAAAAGGACCATACGTAGATTATAAGCTTAATGACAAAATAAATAAGCTAAATGAATCTAATCAGAAAAAGATAGTAAAAACTTGGTCTCGTGCATCAACTATTACACCTGACTTTGTAGGTCATACAATAGCTGTTCATAACGGTAATAAAATGATACCGGTTTACATTACTGAGAATATGGTTGGTCATAAACTCGGTGAATTTTCTCCTACAAGAATTTTTAGAGGTCATCCCGGAACAAAAGCAGAAAAAGCTGCTAGAGGTAAATAAAGACTTAAGGAATTATGAATATTATGGAAGCAAGAGCAATAAATAAATATATACCATCTTCACCAAGAAAGATGAGATTAGTTGTTGATCTTATTCGCGGTATGTCAGTGGAAAAAGCGATTGAAGTTCTTCATTTTCATCAGAAACATGCTGCAGACGATGTTGAAACTACACTAAGGTCAGCAGTTGCAAATTTGCTGAATAGTGAAGATTCTACAAGGACAGATCCAGCGGACTTATTTGTTAAGGAAGCTTTTGTTGATCAGGGACCTACAATTAAAAGAATTATGCCTAGAGCAATGGGAAGAGCATATAGAATAAGAAAAAGATCATGCCATTTAACAATAGTTGTTGCTACAAAGGCAGAAAATTAGGAGGATATTTTTTGGGACAAAAAACACATCCATTAGGTTTTAGAGTTGGCGTTATTAAAGGTTGGGAATCTAACTGGTTTGAAAAAAACAGTTATGCACCTAAGCTTAAAGAAGATGCAAAAATAAGAGAATACGTTAGAAATAGATTAAAAAAAGCTGGTATCTCAAAATTAATTATTGATAGAACTTCTAAAAAAATATTATTAACTATTCATACTTCAAGACCTGGTGTTGTTATTGGAAAAAGCGGAAAAGAAATAACGCAATTAGAGCAAGAATTAAAAAGTATAACAGAAAAAGAAGTTAAAGTTCAGATTACAGAAATAAAAAGACCTGAGTTGGATGCTTACTTAGTAGCAGAAAATTTAGCGCACCAATTATCCGGAAGAATGTCTTTTAGAAGAGCTATGAAAATGGCTATTACAGCCAGTATGAGAATGGGTGCAGAAGGTATTAGAATTATGTGTTCCGGTAGATTAGGCGGAGCAGAAATGGCAAGAACTGAGCAATACAAAAAAGGTAGAATTCCATTACATACAATTAGAGCAGATATTGATTACGCTAACGGAAGAGCAGAAACTATTTATGGTTCAATTGGCATAAAAGTATGGATATGCCGTGGTGAAATTTTAGATAAGAGAGTTACAGACTAATTACTTGGAGATTTTAAGATCATGTTAATGCCGAAGAGAGTAAAATTTAGAAAATCGCAAAGAGGAAGAATGACCGGTAAAGCACAACGTGGCAGTACCATTTCATTTGGAGATTTTGGATTAAAAGCTTTAGAACCTCATTGGATTACAAGCAGACAAATTGAAGCCTGTCGTGTCTCTCTCTCAAGAAAAATGAAAAGAGACGGTAAGGTTTGGATAAGAATCTTTCCTGACAAACCTGTTTCAAAGAAACCTTTGGAAACAAGAATGGGAAAAGGAAAAGGGGCACCCGAATTTTGGGTTGCCGTTGTTAAACCCGGAAGAATTATGTTTGAGGTTTCCGGTGTTCCTAAAGAACTGGCTTACGAAGCTTTAAAAAGCTGTTCATACAAATTACCCATTAAAACAAAAGTTGTACAAAGACCTGATTTATAGTAAATCGCTATTAAGGAAATAAATATGAAAGCCCACGAAATAAGAGAATTAAAAAAAGAAGAGCTTATTAAAAGAATAGCCGAAGAAGAAAAAAATATAATTGACTTACGTTTTGCACATCAATTAAAGCAGCTTACAAATACTGCAAAATTGAAAGTAGCAAAAAGTGATATAGCAAGAATGAAAACAATATTAAAAGAAATGGAATCAACTGAAAATAAATCAGAAGAGACTAAAGAAGGAGTTACTGCTTAATTATGGAACAAAGGGCTTTAAGAAAAACAAGAGTAGGAACAGTTGTTAGTGATAAAATGGATAGAACTATTACTGTATCAATAGAAAGAAAGGTTCCTCATCCTATTTATAAAAAGTATTTTAAGAAAACTACAAAGCTAATGGCTCACGATGAAAAAGATGAATGTAGAATTGGTGATAAAGTTAAAATTATGGAAACTCGTCCTCTAAGTGCTAAAAAAAGATGGCGTTTAGTTGAAATTGTTGAAAAAGCCAAGTAGGAAATAAGGAGTAGTATAAAATGATTCAGGAAGAAACAAATTTAGTTGTTGCAGATAATTCCGGTGCCAAAAAAGTAAGATGTATTCGTGTACTTGGCGGTAGCGGAAGAAGATATGCAAGTATTGGAGATTTAATAGTTGTATCTGTAAAAGCTGCTATTCCTAATGGAAATGTAAAAAAAGGTGAAGTTTCAAGAGCAGTAATTGTAAGAACAAAAAAAGAAGTAAAACGTAAAGACGGTTCTTATATCAGGTTTGATGAGAATGCCGCTGTTTTATTAAGCAATCAAAATGAACCAAGAGGAACACGTATTTTTGGACCTGTTGCAAGAGAATTGAGAGATAAACAATATATGAAAATTGTTTCTCTTGCACCAGAAGTTTTATAAGGATTATCAATGAAAGTTAAAATACACAAAAATGATAATGTAGTTGTAATTGCCGGTAACGACATAGGAAAAAACGGCAAGGTATTAAAAGTTTTTCCTAAAAAATCTAGGGTAATTATTGAAGGTGTTAACATTAGAAAAAGGCACACAAAACCTACTCAAAATAATCCGCAAGGAGGAATAGTTGAGATGGAAGCGCCTATACATATATCAAATATTATGTTGTTGGATCCCAAATCTAACGAACCGACAAGGATTGGTGCTCAAATAATACTGGATGAAAAAACCGGTAAAAAGAAAAGAGCAAGAGTTAGTAAAATAAGTGGAGAAATGATTTAAATTCAAATAAGGTTTTTATCTGAAAATGGCTGAGAAAAAAGAACAAAAAAATAAAGAAACTAAAGCACCAAAAGCTAAAGCAGAAAAAGCAAAAGCAAAAAAAACTGTTGCTGAAGTTAAAATTCCTATAAGACTTGAAGGAATTTATAAAAAAGAAATTGTACCTACTCTTATGAAAAAATTTAATTATAAGAGTGTAATGCAAGTTCCTAAACTTTCAAAAATTGTATTAAATATGGGGGTTGGTGCAGCTGTTACCGATTCCAAAGTTCTTGATGAAGCAGTAAAAAGTATTGAAACAATTACCGGTCAAAAATCAAGTGTTAGAACGGCTAAAAAAGCAATTTCTAACTTTAAATTACGTGCCGGAATGAAAATTGGAACAATGGTAACTCTAAGACGAAATAAAATGTATGAATTTTTAGACAGAGTAATAAACATTGCTTTGCCACGTGTTAGAGATTTTAGAGGTCTTTCTGATAAGTCTTTTGACGGTAGAGGTAATTATACTTTAGGTGTTAAAGAACATATTATTTTTCCGGAAATAGATATTGATAAAGTAAATAAAATTTTAGGAATGGATATAACTTTTGTAACTACTGCAAAAAGTGATACCGAAGCTTATGAATTATTACTTGCATTCGGTTTCCCATTTATAAAAAAAGAAGTTAAATCTGCTTAATTAGGAGAATAAATGGCTCGTAAAAGTTTAATAGCAAGACAAGAAAAAAGAGTAAGACTTGTAAACAAGTATGCAAAATTAAGAAAGGAATTGAAAGAAAATGGTGATTTTGAAGCTTTACAAAAATTACCTAAAAATTCATCTCCTGTTAGACTAAACAACAGATGCATGTTTACTGGTAGAGCAAGATCATATTACAGAAAATTTGGTATTTCAAGGCTTGTTTTGAGAGAAATGGCTTTAAGAGGCGAAATACCTGGATTAAAAAAATCAAGTTGGTAGAAGGAGATATATATGCCGGTAACTGATCCAATAGCGGATTTATTAACAAGAATTAGAAATGCAAGCTTAGCTAAAAAAAGAAGGGTGGAAATACCATCTTCTAAAATGAAGTTAAGCTTGGTAGAAATATTGAAACAACAAAATTTTATTGAAGAATATAATTTGGTTGAAGACAACAAACAAAATGTAATTGATGTTAAATTAAAATATATAGATGGTAAAGCTGTTATTAGCGGGTTGAAAAAAATAAGCAAACCCGGCTTAAGGGTTTATGAAGGTGCTGACACTTTACCAAGAGTATTAAATGGATTAGGTATTGCTGTTATTTCTACATCAAAAGGTTTGATGACAGAAAAACAAGCACGTAAAGAATCAATAGGTGGCGAAGTAATTTGTCATATTTGGTAATTTTTATAATGGAGTTTGAATAGTGTCGAGAATAGGCAAAAAACCAATAGAAATTTTAGAAGGTGTAACTGTTGTTAAAGAAGGAAATTCTTTAACAGTAAAAGGACCTAAAGGAGAATTAAAAAATAATTTTAATTCTGACATTTCTATAGAAGTAAAAAAAGAACAGATCGTATTAACAAGACCTGATGATTCAAAGGAACACAGAGCTTTACATGGTTTAACACGTGCTTTAATTCAGAATATGGTAACCGGAGTACATTCTGCATATTCAAAAACTTTAGATATTGTAGGAGTTGGTTACAAAGCTGAAATGAAAGGAAAGAATTTGCTTTTAAATATTGGCTTTTCACATCCAATTTATTTTATGCCTCCAGATGAGATTACATTACTAACACCAACACAAACACAAATAGTAATTACAGGTATAGATAAACAATTAGTTGGTCAAGTTGCTGCTAAATTAAGATCAATTAGAAAACCTGAACCATATAAAGGTAAAGGTATTAAATACTCTGATGAACAAATTCAAAGGAAAGCCGGTAAAACAGCAGGTGCTTAATTCTAGTGGAGAAATTTAAAAAATGATTAAAAAAAATAAAAATACAAGAATGCGTTCAAAAATTAAGATAAGAAAACATATTTCCGGTACATCAAGTGTACCGAGATTAACAGTTTATCGTAGCTTATCAAATATTTACGCTCAATTAATTGATGATTCGGATGGTAAAACTTTAGCTTCTGCTTCTTCTCTATCAAAAGAAATTGACGGAGAATTAAAAGGTGCTAAAAGTAAAATTGAAAAAAGTAAAATTGTAGGCAATTTGCTAGCTAAAAAAGCTTTAGACAATAAAATATCCACTATTGTTTTTGACAGAAACGGATATAAGTATCACGGACGCGTACAAGCATTAGCTGACGGAGCCCGCGAAGGAGGCCTAAAGTTTTAATGAGCGGGATTTTCCGGTTTTGCCGGGTCGTCTAATGGCAGGACAACGCCCTTTGGAGGCGTCTGTAGAGGTTCGAATCCTCTCCCGGCAGCTAAAAAACTTTGGATATAAATAAATATTAAATAAATATTAATAAATAAAAAATTATTAGAGAGAAAAATTGAAACCAATTAAAGCAACAGACATAGAAAACCTAAAAGAAAAAGTTGTAGAAATAAATAGAGTAGCAAAAGTTGTTAAAGGTGGTAGAAGATTCAGCTTTAATGCTATTGTTGTTGTTGGAAACGGAGAAGGTATTTTAGGTGTAGGGTTAGGAAAAGCTAACGAAGTTACAGATGCAATTTCTAAAGGAATTGATGATGCTAAGAAAAGTCTTGTTAAAATATCTCTTAATAAAGGAACAATACCTCATAAGATTATTGGCAAATATGGAGCAGGTAAAGTTTTATTAAAACCGGCATCTCCCGGAACTGGACTTATTGCCGGCGGCGGTGTACGTGCAGTTTTAGAAGCAGCCGGTGTACAAGATATACTAACAAAATCGTTGGGTTCAAGTAACTCTCACAATCAGGTTAAAGCTACTTTAAGTGGTTTACTTAATTTAACTGATGCTAAAAAAATGGCAAATAAAAGAGGTATGAATGTAAGTGATTTATTCACTGCATAATTGAGGAAGAAATGAGCAAAATAAAAGTGAAACAAATAAGAAGTGTTATTGACAGACCTAAAGATCAAAAGCTTACTATCAAAGCATTAGGTTTAGGCAGACCGAACTGGGAAAAAATTCATAATGATACTCCTCAAATAAGAGGAATGTTAAATAAGGTGACACATCTTGTAACTGTTGAAGAAATAAAGAAAGGCAAATAAAGGTTAATCATGGATATTCTAAGTAATCTTAAATACGCAAAGGGTTCAAGAAGAAAAAGAAAAAGAGTTGCAAGAGGAGCAGGTTCCGGAAGAGGTAAAACTGCAACAAGAGGAAGCAACGGACAAATGTCACGTTCAGGTGCAAAGCATAAAGCTTGGTTTGAAGGTGGACAAATGCCTTTACAGAGGCGTGTACCCAAGTTTGGTTTCACAAATATTTTTAAAGTTTATTATCAACCTGTTAATTTAGATTCTATTCAAAAGCTGATAGATGATAAAAAATTAGAAGAAGGTGTTTTAACTATTGAAACAATGAAGTCAATAGGGCTAGTTTCAAACAATAAACAACCTGTTAAAGTATTAGGTAATGGAGAAATTAAAGGTAAACTTCAAATTGAAGTAAATGCTTTTAGTCAATCAGCAAAAGAAAAAATTGAAGCCGCGGGCGGCACAATAAAAAAAGTATAATCCGGTAGAATATGTCAAAATTTACTGATTCATTCAGAAACGTTTTTAAAATACACGAACTTCGCCAAAGGATTATTTACACTTTGGCACTTTTAGTTGTCGTTAGAATAGGTGCTCATGTTACCTTACCAGGCGTTGATGCATCTTTATTGGCTGCAAGTACCCGAAATCAATCAACAGATAATCTTTTTGGATTGTATGATTTATTTGTTGGCGGCGCTTTTAAAAATGCTGCTGTATTTGCCCTTGGTATTATGCCTTACATTTCTGCTTCAATTATAATTCAGTTGATGGGTGCTGTTGTTCCTTATTTTCAGAAGCTACAACAGGAAGGCGAAGACGGAAGAAAAAAAATAACCCAGCTTACACGTTACGGAACAGTTTTAATTTCGGCATTACAGGCTTGGGGCGTAACTATTAGATTATTAAATATTAATGTGCAGGGTACACCTATTGTACCTGTTGGTGTTCAAGGAATTATGTGGACACTTTCTACAATTCTTATTCTTACTTCCGGCACCGTATTTATGATGTGGCTAGGTGAACAAATTACAGATAAAGGTATTGGCAACGGTATTTCGCTTATAATATTTATTGGTATTATAAATAGATTCCCTTTTGCCTTGCTCGATGAATATCGGCTTATTGCCGCCGGTACTAGGAGTTTGGTAATTGAGATAGTCATACTTGTTTTTATGGTTTTTATTATTGCAGGTGTTGTTTTAGTAACACAAGGAACTCGGAGAATCCCAGTTCAATATGCTAAAAGAGTTGTTGGTAGAAAAGTATATGGCGGCGTAACACAATATATTCCATTACGTGTAAATACAGCTGGTGTTATGCCTATAATTTTTGCACAGTCAATTATGTTTATTCCAAATACTGTTTTGTCTTTTTTCCCAAATAATGAATTTTTACAAAGCTTAAGTAAATATTTTATTTATACGTCACCTGTTTATTCTTTTATATATGCATTGATGATAATATTCTTTACATACTTTTATACTGCAATTTCTTTTAATCCAAAAGAGGTTGCTGATAATATGAAAAAACAAGGCGGTTTTATTCCAGGAGTAAGACCAGGAAAACAGACATCAGAATTTATTGATAATATTTTAACAAAGATTACATTACCTGGTTCTTTCTTTTTGGCAATTGTTGCAATTTTACCTGCATTTGTTTCCGCTTACGGTGTTTCAGGTCAGTTTGCACAGTTTTTTGGAGGAACAAGTTTATTGATTATAGTTGGTGTTGCATTAGACACACTTCAGCAAGTTGAATCTCACTTGTTGATGAGACATTATGACGGATTTATGAAAGCGGGTAAAGTAAAATCTAGGAGATAACGATTAGTTTTGATTTTAATAAAGACTAAGAAAGAAATTGATTTAATACGTGAAAGCTGTAAAATAACAGCAGAAACTTTGCAGCTAATGAAAAAGAATGTTAGACCGGGAATAACAACCGGTGAATTAGACCAAATTGCTGAAGATTATATCCTTAGTAACAATGCAAAGGCAGCGTTCAAAGGATATTCACAAGGTGGAAGCTCAATAGATTATCCGGGTTCAATTTGTGCTTCGGTTGATGATGAAGTTGTGCACGGAATACCTGGAAGCAGAGTTCTTAAAAGTGGTGAAATAATTGCTCTTGATGTAGGAGTGTACAAAAACGGTTTTTTCGGTGATGCAGCTCTGTCGGTTGCAGTTGGTGAAATTTCAGACGAGAAAAAAAAACTTATGGAAGTAACCGAAAAATCTCTTTATCTAGGTATTGAAAAAGCAATTGATGGAAATCACGTTCATGATATCTCATTTGCAGTTCAAAGTTATGTAGAAGAATACGGGTTTTCTGTTGTAAGAGATTTATGTGGACACGGTGTTGGTAAACATTTACACGAAGACCCTGCAATACCAAATTTTGGTAAAAAAGGAACAGGAGCAAAATTAAGAAAAAATATGACCATTGCTATTGAACCTATGATAAACATAGGTAAATACAATGTAGTGCAGGCAGATGACGGATGGACTATATTAACTAAAGACGGTTCACCTTCTGCTCATTTTGAGCATTCTATTTTAATAACGGATAATAAACCGGAAATTTTAACGAAGATATAATGGCAAAACAAGGACCAATAAAAGTAGACGGAGTAGTTTTAGAAACTCTTCCAAATGCACATTTCAAGGTTAAACTTGATAATGGGCACGAAATATTGGCACATATTTCCGGTAAAATGAGAATGCATTTTATAAAAATCTTGGTCGGTGATAAAGTTTCAATTGAAATGTCGCCTTATGATTTAACCAAGGGTAGAATTACTTATAGATATAAATAATGGAGACTCTATGAAAGTTAGAGCATCGGTAAAGAAAATTTGTGATAACTGTAAAATTATAAAACGTAAAGGCGTTGTAAGAGTTATCTGTAAAAACAAAAAACATAAACAGCGTCAAGGCTGATAAAAAAATAAGGAGATTATTTTGGCTCGTATAGCTGGTGTTGATTTACCTAAAAATAAAAAAGTTCTATTTGGCTTACAATATATATTCGGTATTGGTAAAAGTGTTTCCGAAGATATATTAGAAAAAGCTAAAATTGATATCAATAAAAAAGTAGCTGATTTATCAGAAGAGGAAGTTGCTCAAATTAGGGCAATACTTCAAGCTGATTATAGAGTTGAAGGTGCTCTTCGTTCAGATGTACAGCAAAACATTAAAAGATTGATGGATATTGGTACATACCGCGGAATTAGACACAGAAGAGGTTTACCCGTAAGAGGGCAAAGAACACGTACAAACTCACGTACACGTAAAGGTAAGAAGAAAACAGTTGCAGGTAAAAAGAAAACAGCAACTAAAAAATAAAATTTGATTCATCGGAGGCAGGCATTTGGCTAAGATAAATAAACGGACAAAAAAGAAAGCACACGTTGACGCAAACGGTGTTGCGCATATAAAAGCAACATTCAACAATGTGATGGTAACAATAACAGATATTTACGGAAATACTATTTCATGGTCTTCAGCAGGGAAAAACGGTTTTAAAGGATCGAGAAAAAACACTCCGTTTGCTGCACAGGTTTCTGCACAAGCTGCAGCTAAAGAAGCTTATGATCTCGGATTAAGAAGAGTTGAAGTATTTGTAAAAGGACCAGGCTCCGGGCGTGAAGCTGCAATAAGAGCTTTAAATACTGCGGGATTGACTGTAAGTTCTATTAAAGATATTACACCAATTCCTCATAACGGCTGTAGACCACCTAAGAAAAGAAGAGTATAATTTATTTTTGGAGATTTAATTTAATGGCAAGATATAAAGATTCAGTTTGCAAATTATGTAGAAGAGAAAAAGAAAAACTCTTCTTAAAAGGACAAAAATGTTTTACTGAAAAATGTCCTATTGAAACCAAGAATTACCCGCCTGGCCAACACGGTAATTCAAGAAGAAGTAAAATTTCTGAATATGGTATTCAATTAAGGGAAAAACAGAAAATTAAAAGAATTTATGGGTTGTTAGAAACACAATTCAGAAATTATTTCTTTAAAGCTAATAAACAAACAGGTATTACAGGTGAAAACTTAGTAAAATTATTAGAAAGAAGATTGGATAATGTTGTTTACAGATTAGGTTTTGCATCCTCAAGAAAACAGGCAAGACAATTAATTAGACACAGACATCTTAATGTTAACAACGGAATAGTAGATATTCCTTCATACATTGTTTCACCTGGTGATGTTGTGCAAATTAGAGATAAAAGTAAAAAATTAGATGCTATTCACGATTCATTAAAAAGAATAAAAGACAACACCTATTCTTGGTTATCTATTGATAAAGCTGCTTTGGCAGGAACTTTTGTTGAAATACCGGAAAGAACAGACGTACCGCTTAATGCTAATGAACAATTAGTGGTTGAGCTTTATTCAAAATAAAATAAATTTTTTAGATTATTGTTAAAGGATTAACAAATGAGTGTTACAAGTTTAAGAATTCCAGATTTAGTTGTTTTAGATGAAGCAAGTTATACAAATACATACGGAAAATTTTCACTTCAACCTTTAGAACGAGGTTATGGTGTAACTCTTGGAAATTCGTTAAGAAGAGTACTTATTGCTTCTTTGCCTGGAGCCGCAATTACTTCTGTAAAGTTTTCAAAAGTATTACACGAATTTACCACAGTGGAAGGTGCTGTTGAAGATGTTTCAGAAATTATTTTAAATCTAAAACAAGTAAGAATTAAATTATTAGAAAAGAAACCCGATTCAATTAAATTTTCATTTGACGGTGAAGGTGAATTCACAGCTGCAGATATACAAAAAAACAGTTCGGAAATTGAAATATTAAATCCTGAACTGCACATTGCAACATTGAATAAAAAAGCAAAGTTTGATGTTGAATTAACAGTAGGAAAAGGCTACGGTTACGTTCCTGCAATTCAAAATACAACTTCTGAGCAAACAATTGGAGTTATTCCAATAGACTCTATTTTTACCCCTGTTACCAATGTTAAATATGATATTCAAAATGTTAGAATTGGGGATAGAAACGATTATGAAAAACTTGTTCTCGAAGTTGAAACTGATGGATCAATTACCCCCGAAGATGCTCTTACCGAAGCAGCAAAAGTATTAAGGGATCACATTCAGTTGTTTATTAATTTTGACATTGATCAGGAAGAAGAACAAGCAGTAAGTGAGAAAGACAGTGAAAGAGAAAGAATAAAAAAAATTCTTCTTACCAATGTTGATGATTTAGAGTTAAGTGTTCGTTCACATAATTGTTTAAAGTCTGCAAACATAGATATCCTTGGAGATTTAGTAAGAAAGGATGAATCGGAAATGTTAAAGTTTAGAAATTTCGGAAGAAAATCACTTGCGGAGTTAACAGAAATAGTTGAAAATTTCGGATTGGAATTCGGAATGGACGTTGACAGTTATATCAATGATGAAGTTGAATCAAATTAAATATTGTTAAAGGTTGATTAATGAGACACAGAGTAAAAGGTAGAAAATTAAGTAGAACAGCAAGTCACAGAGCTGCATTATTAAGTTCGCTTGCAACTTCTTTATTAAAATACAAAAGAATAAAAACAACTTTAGCTAAAGCAAAAGAAACAAGAGGTTATGTTGAGGCTTTGATTACAAAAGCAAGAAAAGGTGATCTTCATAATCAAAGACAGGTAATGAGTGTTATTCACGATAAAGAAGTTGTTAAAGAATTGTTTGCCGAAATAGTACCTAAAATTGGCGACAGACCAGGCGGTTATACAAGGGTTGTAAAAATAGGTTCCCGTAAAGGCGATGCTGCGCGTATGGCTATTATTGAATTGGTTGATTATAATGATGTTATAAATAAAGCCGCCGAGGAGAAAAAAGAAGCCAAAGAAGAAAAGGCAACTAAGAAGGAAAAAGCCGAAGCAAAAGAAGAGAAAAAAGAAACTAAAACAAAGAAAGAAAAACCTGAAAAGAAAGAAGCTAAAGCTGTGGGAAATAAAAAGACGGAAAAGAAAGATGTAGAAGAAGCCAAAGTTATTGAAGAAACACCTGCTGAAGAAACTACTGATAAAGATACTACATCTGAAGAAAAATAATTTCTTAAAAACAATTTATAATAAAGAGTAACCGGCAAAGCCTGTTGCTCTTTTTTTTTCTATGTTTAAACAATTAGAATTTCTTAAATCAGCGTACACAATTACTCAACTTGATAAAAGTGATAAACCGGAGGTTATATTCTGCGGACGCTCTAATGTTGGTAAATCCTCATTAATAAACACTCTTTTGAACAGAAAAAATTTTGCAAAGACAAGCTCCACCCCTGGTAAAACTCGTTCAATAAATTATTACTTAATTGATGAAAAATATAAACTGGTAGATTTACCGGGCTACGGTTACGCAAAAATAAGTAAAGCAGAAAGAGAAAAATGGGCAAAGTTA
>Ga0114931_10001680_pt1 | contig 28134 bp, 24 predicted proteins | sample 2SBtaG_FD_89579 | JGI IMG/M metagenome (GOLD analysis project Ga0114931, IMG submission 89579) | Deep subsurface microbial communities from Kolumbo volcano to uncover new lineages of life (NeLLi) - 2SBTROV14_V59a metaG | ecosystem: Environmental > Aquatic > Marine > Volcanic | place: Kolumbo... | reverse complement strand
GGCAACGGGTAACGGTCATCTTATCCGGCGATGGTGGTGATGAAATGTTTGCCGGATATAATAGCTATCTTAAAAAGGATGACTTTCAACATATTCGGACATTACCATCTGGATTAAGAAAAAAAATGCTGGGTCCTCTGGCGAATGCCCTCCCATTGCATGCACCCGGCCGCAACGCCTTGAAATTTATGGCCTGCGCCAGTCGTGAGGATGGCGCCGGGGCGCTCGGCGTGTTTCCTTACATAAAAGACGACCTCCTCACCGGCGATATGCGGATAGAACTGCAGCGACACAGGGTGCAGCTTGCAGATTCGATACTCAAGAATGTTCGTTTTCGGGATAAACTGCCTCGTTTGCAATATTTGGATGCCCGTTTGTATCTACCTGGTGATATATTGGTCAAAGTCGACCGCATGAGCATGGCCAACTCACTTGAAACACGGGCGCCTTTACTGGATTACCGGGTGATGGAATTTGCAGCACAACTGCCGGTGAAATTGAGAATACAAAATGGTACAACCAAATATCTATTGAAAAAGGTTTTGCACAAACATATCCCTGCGCACATACTGTATAAAAAGAAACAAGGCTTCGCCGTACCGGTAAAAGACTGGTTTGCGACAACCTTGAACGGATTTACAAAAGAAATCCTGCTGGATAATCGGTTTATAGAACGTGGACTTTTCAAAGCTGGAACGGTTGAAAATGTACTTAATCTTCATCAAAAAGGTCGGCAGGACTACAGTACCTGGATATGGATGTTACTATGTCTCGAACTTTGGTTCCTGACATTTGTTGATGCGCCAATTCATGGCGGAGGTAAATGAGTTTGATGAATGCAATATGTAGTTCAAATAGGTTCAACATATTGGCCTTTTTCTGGTGGACGACATACTCGATATATCTGTATATCTTTAAGTTAATTATCAATTAAATTAAGGTCAGAAATGATTCATAATTCAGGATTGGTTAAACGATTAGTACCAATTGATTTAATTTTTTCGGAAACCAATATTGTAAAAAAGCAAAGCAAATATTATCAGGAAATCGATATTTGACAAGATATCCCTATCGTTAATCTTAAACCTCATCTGGCTGCTTTAGATTTTATGATGACCGGTAAAGGATCAATAAAAGAATATACTGAGTACCCAAAAAAGCGTATCTATCCTGAAACACTACCGGATAACATATAGAAAGTGAATTTCGAAAAAAAATGAAAGCCTTGCACAGATTTTTTTCTCGCGATCTTCCTATCGTAGAGAGTTACGGGGTGATAAATTAATACTGAAAACAGGCAATCCAATATGTTCTTTTGCAAAATTTGCAAAAAAGGAGTGGATTAATGTTCTCATGCTGAGAACGTTGTCACGCAGTGGGATGCTCGTTCTACGGCCAATCTGATAAAGTAATATCGCAGCAACAACGAAACGTATTGTATACACCAATTATGCATGAGAAATTCAGAAAATGGAAAATATCTAGACCAGACACAACACGGCGAGAAATAGTGGTTTCACATTTTGGGGATGTACATTTTTCAATGGAAAATATGCCAGGCTGGTATAAATTGAATTCACTTGGGTACGTAGTGAAATGGATAGTAGTAAAGCGACATATACATTAGCCGTTGGAGAGGTCAAGGAATGGCTATATACCGTTTTGGATCACGCTGACTCAGCACAGCATTCTGAGTTTTTGGATGTTATATCCACCTCTCAGAATCCGTCTTCAACCGGTTGGAGCTTTCTCGATACCAAAACACATAAGAGAATCTATGTAAAGCATCATAGTGGAGATTGGATGTACAGAAATGAGAAAGATTCATTATTGTTGCTCAGCCCTTACTCCAATTCTACAGAGCGTTATGCAGTACCTCAAATGATTGGATGGAATGATGAGTTGAAATTGATTGCTTTGAATTGGTTGGAAGGCGAGCCTGTAGATTACAAATTGGGATTAGCTGTATCCCGGCGAGGCACAAAAAAGAATTTTAGGGAGGGATGTAAACTGACGCAAGATATAGGACGATGGTTACATCATTTTGAAAAGCGAACTTCGTCTACGCAGCTCGAGGGCTTTCCTTCAGTAGAAATATTACAACGGATTATCGAACTTAACAAATTTATTAGTAAGACTGGACTTCCCGGCTTTAACCAGTTATTAATAACAAGCATCGAAGAAACAGTAAGGCATGAACTTAGCTTGTTAAAAGATAAATATGAGTTCTGCTTAGTTCATCGCGACTTTTGGTTCGGCCACATTTTGAAATGCAAGAAAAATATTGTTGTCATGGATTACGGTCGTTGCACTCGCGGCCCCAAGGGACGTGATGCGGTGCAGTTTTACCTGAAACTTGGGGACCTCTCAATGTATAATCCTATGGTTTCTGACAGCAAGGTACGTGAGTTGCAGTCAGAATTTATTCATGGCTATGGAAATATCGATTTCAGCGCCCATCATATTTTTATATACGTGATTCTAATCCAACTTGAACAATTGGGGGGAATTGTTGAACAAGTTTATCAAGATTTTGTCCTCCGTTACAAAGCGAAATTATATGCACATGCTAAGATGCGTTCAATTCGTCGTTTAATGCTCAACACAAGAAATAATAAGAATGTAACTTCAATTAAACTATGTGAGTGATTTGGATGGAAGGGATCTCTGGAATTATTTCATTTGACAGTCAGTCAAATGAAATTCGTTCAAAAATTAAATTGATGACAGGTGTGCTTTCAGATGGTGAACAGTTGAATATAACTGCGCAATGTGGCGGGAATTGGGCCTTAGCGTGTGGGGGCTGGCAGGGAAAATATTGGCAGCCTTTGACATTTCTGCATCGGGATGAAAAACTCGCCATAGTGGGCATTGCGGACGTGCATAACCGTTCGGATCTTGCCAAGATATACCGCCTGAATGAAGACAAAATAGGGGATATCTTCATAGCATGTTATAAAAGGGACAAAAAAGAATGGCCTTTACAAATTCGTGGCAACTTTGCCGTGATTATCTTGGATTTTGAATCCCAGCAGTTTATCGCGGCGACAGACCGTATTGGCATCCGCCCATTGTATTGGTACAAACAAGAAAATGTTTATTACATGAGTTCACGGTTAAGCCCTATCCGTAAAGTTTGCGAGTCTCTGGAAATAGATGAAACGGCTGTTTATGCTTACATGCACCATAGCATGATTCCTTCTCCTTATACCATTTATAAAAATGTCTATAAATTAGAACCGGGTCATTTTCTAAAAGCAGACGAAGACCAACATAAATTAGAACAATACTGGGACATCTCTACGTCACCCAAGCTTGCTGAAAACGAAAAAGAGGTTGCCGAAAAAGTATATCAAACAATAGAAGATGCCGTTTCGGTGCTAAAAAACGGCATTGCTGCTGAAACGGAACTGGGCTGCTTTTTAAGTGGCGGCACCGACAGCAGCTCCATCTGTGGCCTGTTGAGCAAAAAAGTTCATTCTCAGGTGGCAGCCTATTCCATTGGCTTTCCTGAAACCGGCTATGACGAGATGTTTTTCGCTCGCACGGCAGCACAGGCTTTCGACCTCGAGCATCATGAACTCTATATCGAGCCCCACGATGTCCTGGAACTGCTGCCGCAGATTGTTGCAGCGTACGATGAACCCTTTGGCAATGCATCGGCCATCCCTACGCACTTCTGTGCCAGGAAGGCCGCCCAGAACGGCATAAACTACATGCTAGCCGGGGACGGCGGCGATGAGATCTTTGCGGGAAACGAGCGCTATGCCGGCCAGCAGATTTTCCGCAACTATTTTCGAATTCCGGAATTATTCCGTACGGGTCTGCTTGAACCGGTCATCCTGAATCGACTCGAAAGGATCCCGCTGACTGTTTTCCGAAAAGCGGGCAGCTACATACGCAGGGCCAAGATGCCGGAAGTGGAACGCTTAGATTCTTACCGTTACGTCACTGACCAACAGATGTTTGCACCCTCGTTCCTGGAGTCGTGCGACATGGCAACGGTACGACGCATTTCTGAAGATCATTTCACGGCTCTCGATGGAGCGTCCCCGCTCGACCGGCATCTTTATCTGGATATGAAACTGACCATCACAGATAACGATTTGCGCAAAGTGACGCGTATGTGCGAACTCGCCCATGTAAGAGTGCGCTACCCCATGCTCGATTATCCGGTCGTCGAATTAGGGTTTCAGATTCCCGCGGAAATGAAATTACGCGGCACGAACGGTTTGCGCTATATATTCAAAAGGGCGTTCCGTAATTTGCTGCCGCAGGAGATTCTGAGTAAATCTAAATGGGGATTTGGGCTGCCCATTTCGCAGTGGTTAAGAGAAAATCAAAAAATTAGAAATTTTGCCTATGACCTGCTATTCGATTCGAAGCACCTAAATCGTGAGTACTTCCAATCTAACTTCATTGAGAAATTGTGGGGGTTACACTTAACCGATAAAACCCCATACTTCGGCACGATAATTTGGCAATTAGTAATGTTAGAAGCCTGGCACAGAGTGCATTTTATCGAAGAGGGGTTTTAAAGAATTACCGTAAAGAAGGAGAACAATGAAAAATCAAATGATCCCTAAAGTAAAAAGTGTGATTTGTAATACAGTGATTACAAATATGTCGCCTGATGACTTACCAGATGATTTTGAATTAGCAGGTAATGCCCTTGATTCAATGGCAGTGACGAATCTAATTTTGGCTTTGGAAGAATATTTTGGCTTCGTTTTCGAGGACGAAGAACTGTCTGCTGAAGACTTTGAGACCATCGCATCATTATCGACTTTAGTGGCTCAAAAAGTAGATTCATCAAATGTGTGAATATATAGATAAGATCTTCTTTTTTGATAATACAAGAGGTGAGAAGATGCTCGGCTTCCTCCATACCCCTAAAATCAATAATAAGGATCTTGGTATTGTTTACTGTCATCCGTTCGCTGAAGAAAAGAATCGTTCTCACGCTATTTCTGTCAAGACAGCGCGTGCGCTTGCGGCACAAGGCTATCCAGTGCTGAGATTCGACCTTAGTGGCTGTGGAGACAGTGAAGGCGAATGGGAAAAAGCAAGCATTGATGATTGGATCGAGGATATCGCCAGTGCAGTAACTTATTTGAAAAATTCTACGCCTGTTACTAACATCGCGCTTTGGGGATTGCGGTTAGGTGGGGGACTTGCCTATTTGTATGCAAAAAAACATAAAGAAATATCTCTGCTCATTCTATGGCAACCTGTATTCGATTTCAACAGTTATATTCGTCAATTTCTGCGTCAACGAATTAGTGCTATTTTGACGTCTGATGAAAAGGAAAAAGTTTCCGTTGATTCATTGATTGCTGAAATAAATTCTTGTGGTCGCGTCGAAATCAACGGATACACAATAACGCGTAATTTATATAATAGCTTTCAAGCGACCGGCAGTATTCTCTTGAATTCCCATGTGAACTGTTCTTTGCGCATCGCCTCAATTTCGTTGATGGACAGCGCGCCAATTGCTCTTATCAATCTAATCGACAAATTAGCTGGAACTTCTAAAGAACTACTTTTTGAACATGTAAAAGTGGAACCTTTTTGGGATAGAAATTGGCGCTGGGAGTCACCGGAGTTATATAGATTAACAGTTGACTGGCTCAATCACTATAGCGCTAGAGTTTAAAGAATGGAAGAACCTGTTCAATTCAGATGTTACGATAAGAATTTATTCGGCATTCTCCATCTGCCAGATAACGCGATCGATATTAAAAGCATCCTACTGATGGTGGTTGGTGGGCCGCAAACTCGAATAGGCAGTCACAAATTATACGTCCAACTAGCGCGTAAACTCGCTTCCCATGGTATTGCTGTATTTCGTTTCGATTACGAAGGCATCGGAGATAGTGAAGGAGAGTGGGTTAGTTACAAATTCGCTGGCCCGTCAATTTTAGCAGCATTGGATTACTTGTCCAACCGCATCTCCTCTTCAAAAAATATCGTTCTTTGGTCACTCTGTGATGGCGCAACTGCCAGTGCCGTTTTTGCTGCTTCAAATCAGCATCGGGTAAATTCGATGATCTTATGTAATCCTTATCTTCATACCGAACAGGGACGGGCTAAAACGTTTCTCAAATATTATTATGTTAGACGTGTTATGGAGAAAGAATTTTGGCAGAAATTTCTGTCGTTCCGAATTAGTCTTAAAGAATCCATATTTTCTTTTCATGACTTATTAAAGAAATCAAAAGGGAACAGCAATAATGGCAATGTTCTTTCAGAGGAATATGAAATTGAAATTCATCCCGAGGAATTCATAAAAAGCATTCTCAACTTTCGGAACCCAATTCGGTTTTTAATAAGTTCCGATGATTTCACTGCAATGCAATTTTATGACCTGTGCAATGACCATCCTAAATTAAAAGCTGCGGTTAAAAGCAAAAAGATGTCAATAAAAATTATTAACGGAGCCGACCACACATTTTCCGGCTGTGGAATTAAGCAGATTTTGTTTGAAGAAACCTTGGCAGCCATTCGAGAAAGTGAGAAAGATAATCTGACATCAGACAGAAGTCTTATGGCTAATGAACGCCTTTCAACTATTTGTAAGAAGAACTGAGAAAAACTTGAGGATCCGATGACTAGGGTGCTTCATGATTTATTGATACATTCAGCAAAAAGGTTTCCGACAAAACCGGCTATATTCCATAAAAACGAAAGCCTAACTTATGAACAAATTCTGCGTAAAAGCAAGAGGCTATGTATTATTTTGAGAGAAAATGGCATTGCAAGAAGTGACCGTGTCGCCTTCTATTTAGAGAAGCGTTTTGAAAAAGTCATATCTATATTTGGAATCTCTATGGTGGGTGGGGTTATCGTTCCGGTAAGACGGCTGTTACAACCTCACCAGGTTGCTCACATCGTTAGTGATAGCAGCGCAAAAGTCTTAATTACAACATACGCGCGTCTAGCCAGCTTGCAGGATCACATTTCTGATTTGCCTACTCTTCACACTATTATTGCCTTAGATAAAAAAAGCGCCAATGAAATTAACGTCAAAAACATAGAAGTTATCGATTGGCAAGAAGCACTTAACAGTTGCACACAAGAACCAATAATAGAAAATCAGGTCATTGAAACAGATATGGCGACAATTCTCTACACTTCAGGTTCAACAGGGCAGCCGAAAGGCGTTGTGTTAAGTCATTTGAATATTGTCGCCGGTGCAAAAAAGGTTTCTGAATATCTCAAGATCAACGAAAATGATCGCTTATTGAGTATTTTGACTTTCAGCTTCGATTATGGGTTGAATCAGCTTACATCCGCATTTTTGCATGGAGCCCAATTGGTGCTGCTCGATTACCTTTTTATCCATGACATCATTAAGGCTGTAGAAAAGTACAAAATAACCGGCTTAGCTGCCGTTGCCGCTACCTGGAATCAGCTTCTGCAATCCTCTTGGCATGGCGACAGCATCCCATCTTTACGCTATATCACCAACACCGGCGGCAAGATCCCCGAGAATAACGTTCGCGAACTACGCAGACGTTTACCGAATGCAGCAATCTATCTAATGTATGGTCTGACCGAGGCTTTTCGTTCAACTTACCTGGATCCGCAACTGGTTGATGCGCGGCCAACTTCTATCGGCAAGGCGATTCCCGGTGAAGAAATTTTGGTGTTGAATGAAGAGGGTCGACCCGTTAAACCCGGGGACGTTGGTGAATTAGTGCATCGTGGCGTTCTGGTCGCCCAGGGCTATTGGAACGAACCGGAACTCACCGCAGTTCGTTTTCGACCTAATCCGTTACAGCCCGAGGAAGTACCCGTTCGTGAACTTGTTGTTTTTTCAGGTGACCAGGTGCGTTTGGATAAAGAAGGATTTTTATATTTTGTGGGCCGTAAAGATGAAATGATCAAATGCGCTGGCAACCGGGTGAGTCCTACAGAAGTTGAGGGGGTCATTCATGCTTCAAAAAAAATTCAGGATGCGATTGTCATAGGTATTCCGGATAATATTTATGGAGAAGTGATAAAAGCCATTGTCGTACCCCGGCCTTCAGTAAATACAAATGAAAAGGAACTGCTTAGCCATTGTAAAAAATTTCTTCCACCTTATATGATTCCAAAGTTCATTGAGTTTCGTAAAGAGCTCCCCTGTAATGCCAATGGCAAACTTGATCGCGCTAAAGTAAAGAAAGAAATTCTCGAAAGCCTGAAATCCCAGAGTTCTTCGGAGCTAATAGAACAATGAATAAAGCCTTAGAATTCGTTCTCTCAAAATTTAAACAACAAGATGGTGAACTGTTAATTGGCGGTATCGCGATTAGCGAAATTGTTAACGAGCATGCAACACCGCTTTATATCTATGACAAAGAAATCTTAAAATGGCGTCATAGAATACTGCGGGATGCTTTGCCAAAGGATTTAAGAATTTATTACGCAGTGAAGGCCAATCCTAATAAAGAGATTATTCGTGAACTTGCAAGTTTATACGACGGTCTGGATATTGCATCCAAAGGTGAAATGGTGAAGGCAATAGAGGCCGGAGTTGCACCAGATAAGATGAGTTTTGCCGGACCAGGAAAAAGTATAGACGAACTTTATTTCGCGATTGAGAAAGGAATTGCAACCATAAGCGTTGAATGTGAGAGAGAAATTGACCACATAAAAGCTATTTGCAGAGATCTTCAAAAGGAAACAAAAATTTTGATTCGCGTGAATCCTGATTTTGAGCTTTCACGGAGTGGCATGAAAATGGGAGGCGGGCCAAAACAATTTGGCATTGACAGTGAGCGGGTTCCTGAGACGATTAGAAAATTACAAGGTGACGAGTGGATAAAATTCGAAGGCATTCACATCTTTGCTGGTTCGCAAAATCTGCAGGCGCAGGCAATCTTGGAAGCATTCAGCAAAATATTCGATTACTGTCAGAATTTATCTGCAGCAATTGATGTTCCTCTGAAAACTGTGAACCTCGGCGGTGGGTTTGGGATTCCATATTTTGCCCATGATTCTGAACTCGACGTAGAGACAGTCGGTAAAGGATTGCAAAAATTGCTGGACGATTACCGGGATCATTTTATTGGTACACAATTTCGTATCGAATTGGGACGCTATATTGTTGGTGAATGCGGTTTATATGTGGCGAAGATACTTTACCGTAAGGTTTCTCGTGGACAAGTCTTTTTAATCCTTGACGGCGGGTTACACCATCACCTGGCGGCGTCCGGTAATTTTGGTCAGAGTGTGGTTCGTCGGCCCTTTCCTCTTACGGTTGTAAACAGGTTGAATAATCCGTTAGAAAAAGTGAACGTGGTTGGGCCATTATGTACGCCTTTGGATACTTTTGGTATGCAGGTTTTTATGCCAAAAGCCGATGAAGGTGATTTCGTAGCAGTAATGACTTCTGGGGCATACGGATTTTCGGCAAGTCCACTAGGATTCCTGAGCCACCAGTACCCAATGGAAGTCATCATATAAAGGTATAGTGAGTGAAGGGTTTGCTCTTTTCAAATAATTATCCTTGCCCAATTCATCTTTGAAAAAATGACAATTCTAAATCAAAAAATATCGAGAAATTCCCATCTGAAAATTAAGGATATTATTCTTCTATTCTTTGTACTGTTCTTGATAGTTTCAATATCAATCATTTTGAATGAAGTTTTGAATATCGCTCTCCATTTGATAGCTTTGTTTACAGCTGTAGGATTTATTCTTCTTGTATTGTTAGATACCTTTCGAATAATTGACGATAGCCTGATATTGATTCATGAAGAAGCTCAGGACAATTATAAACAGATTGAAGCAATGTTTTCTCTTTTTTCCATTATTAAACCTACTCGACCGTTCCCTCCTCTTCGCCACTGGGTGATTTCTCCTGACCTGGCAAACATTATTGTTTCACATGTTTTGGAGAATAAGCCCAAATGTGTCGTTGAATGTAGTTCCGGTGTGTCTACTCTAATAATAGCGTATTGTTTAAGAAAACTGGGGAATGGCAAGGTTTATAGCTTGGAGCATGACGAAGAATTCGCCAAAATAACCACTGAGAATATAAGATTACATGGTCTTGAAGACTATGCGGCTGTTGTGCATGCTCCTTTGACAAAAATTACCGTTAATGGCAATAAATATCATTGGTTCAATATTGACGGCGGGTTGACTGGTATTAAGAATATCGATTTTCTCTTCGTGGATGGGCCTCCTTTGAGAACGCAACGCTTGGCTAGATACCCCTGCTGTACCGCTATTGAAAAACATGTTTTCTGAGAATTTCGTGGTAGTAGCAGACGACTATATTGAGTCAGACATGAAAGAAGTGATCGAAAAGTGGCAGATGGCGCTTACCGACCTGAAATGTGACTTCTATAATACCGAAAAAGGAACGGTCATTCTGAAAAGAGATAGCAACGATCAGACTAAGATAAGACAAACTTAATCATTTGCCGTTCATTTCATGAAATTCACTTTAGATGTTCATAGACAATGTAGTAGACATCAAGGATTTCTCAATAGTTATGGATGATTTTGTCGTGATAGAATGAAAAACACGGTTCAAAGGCGGCAGAAAGAGCTTGCCGGCCTGGAGGATAATTTTCAAACACCGAAAGATTACCGATAATTCTAAAGGGGAAAACTATAGAGGCATGGATAAAAACAATTTAGTTATCTCACCGCCGATGTATCCGCAAAAAGACAAGCCATTCTGATGTCAAAAAACAATTTAACAGCTCGAGTTTTGAGCGATACTTTTAAGAGCCTGAGTTGGATGGGCATATCTAAGGTCATTTCTCAGCTTTTCACATGGTCCGTAACAATCTACGTCGCTAGAATCCTCACCCCCACTGATTACGGTTTGATGGGCATGGCAGGCTTGTTGATTGCATTCTTTTTCATGTTTAACGATTTGGGATTAGCGCAAGCCATTATTCAAGCTGATAATGTAACAGAAGAAGCATTATCCTCCGTTTTTTGGTTTATTTTAGGTATCAGCTTTGTCTTCTATGCTTTGACCTGGCTTTTGGCTCCTTTCATTGCAAGTTTCTACCGCAATCCCGCTTTGGTACAACTTATTGTCGTGATGGGAATCAACTTTATTATTGGAGGAGTAAGGACGGTCCCAATAAATTTACTTGCCAAAGAGATGCGATTTTCACAAAAAGCTAGGATAGACCTCATCGCGACGATCACTGCCTCCTCACAATCATTGTTGTTGGTAACGTTAGGTATGGGTGTATGGACCCTGATTTTTGGAGCGATTACAGTTCAATTAATGACAACGACCTTGGCGTATGTTTATTATCCTTGGAAACCTAAATTTCATATGAGATTTGCGTAGATTAAATCATTGCTCAATTTCGGTTGGAAGATAACCGCAAGTACGCTTTTATGGTATTTTTATCGAAACAGTGACCTCATGATTATCGGACGGTTACTAGGCGAGCGGGTGACGGGAATTTATTCCATGGCATTTTATCTTTCAAAGTTACCAGTTTCAAAAATCTCTGGAACATTGAATCAGGTATTTTACCCGGCGCTCTCACGACTCAAAAATAACGAAGATGAATTTAAGCAATACCTTTTAATGATGACCAAATTGATTTCCAATATTTCAATACCTATCTTCATTTTTTTAACTATTAATGCTGACAGCATTTTTAATCTTTTTTTGACTGAAAAGTGGGTGGAGGCGATATTGCCCTTTCAAATTTTATGTTTTGTTGGTTGCTTGCGCTCAGTAATGGTACTATTCCCTCATGTTTTGAATGCCAAAAATGTACCTGAGAAAAATCTTATCTATAACGGTATTTGTACCTTGTTTCTACCCTTAGGCTTCATATTCGGAGCCTCATATGGAATAAAGGGAATCGCAGGAGCATGGGCGATTCTTTACCCTCTGTGCTCGATCTATCTTCTCCGACAAACATCAAAACAAATTGGTATGACACTTGTAAGTTTTGCTGCCGAATTTGACGCACAGTTTTTTCTTGCGATTGCTCATTTTGCCGGGCAGATGATTTTTTCTTTTTTGTACTTTGATTATTTCTCGTCACGTTTTGTTTATCTAATCTTTCAATCGCTAATTGCTGTCACGACGCAGCTATTGTTCATCAGTCGTTTGTATCCTGGTTTCATTTCAAACCCGTTGAGATTTCTCAAAGAAGTCACCTTAACTTCTTATAGCTGATTTTGGGAGATAATACCTCATGGTTGCCACCAAAATACTGAACAAAATTCACGAAATAGAACCTTTGGTATCAGAATGCAATGATTTAGCCACAGGGTCAGAATGCTTTTTGTCTTTTAATCTCATTGAACAGTCTTTAATTTGGTGGAAACATTTCCGACAGCATGATGAATTAGCATTCGGTCAACTTCGGGGGCGCAATTTTTATGGGGTACAAAGCTCGGTGAATGAGTTTCATCTGGTCATTGCAGAAGAAAATGGCAATATATGTGGCGTGGTTCCTCTTGTGTCAATGACGGTAAAACTTGGGGGTGGAGAGGGCACGGTTAGAATTCTTTCTTTTGCAAGCGACTCCGTGCTATGCGCCTATTGTGATTTTTTAGTGTCTCCGACTAATCGCCATCCGATTATAAATGAGTTATTTCAAACAATACTCGATTTGACATTGCGAGAGCATGATATTTTGTTCCTTGGATATATTCCTGACAATTCTCCAAATTTGCCTTATTTACGTGACTTTTTGGCCAAGTGCTTAAACGCCGGCTGGCAGGGAGGATTTGTTCCAAACCGCCGTCGCGGGGGAGTTCAGCCCTGGACGATCGGCGCCATTACAAATCATTGTAAAAACCTTTTGATTAAACTCAATCCCAGCCAGCCGGAATTAGCAGAACTCACATCAGATTTAATAAATTTTAAAAAAGCGAAGCTTCTTTTTCCAAAGACACGAGTTGTCCTGCAAAAGAAAATCGAAAGCGTTTTAGGCTTTCTCCCGGATGAGGATGACGTGAGGAGGGAGAAAGATGCAATTTTAGAACAGTTGGCGCCCGCTCTGATTAAATACCCTTATATCAAGCTGCCGAAAAATCGTGAGACCTATCTGTCAAGTTTAAGTAAAGAAACGAGGCGATATTTCCGTCGCTATGGAAAAAGATTTAAGGAAAGCGGAGGTTTTTTTGAAAAAATTTTACCCGAAAAGATAACTAATGAGGACTTAGATGATTATCTGAACCTGCATAGCCAGAAATGGCAGGATGATTCGGCTGCGGTTAATAAATCCACAATTGAGTTTCACCGCGAACTAGGGATGACGATGGCGAGATCTGGGCACTTTTGTTTGTTTTTTGCGAAGATTGATGGTCGACGCATTGCTGCTCACTCGTGCTTTGATCTGAACGGCAGAAGAGAAGGTTATTTTACCGGCCGCGATCCGAGTAGGGATGAGTTACGTGCGGGCCGCTTGTTGTATATGGAAACCATTCTAGATGCGATTGAGCAGGGCTTTTCGATTTATGACTTAGGTTATGGCGGTGATGCTTACAAAATGAGTTTTACAGATACATTTTCGGCGGTCAACAATCTAATCCTCGCTCCTGGAGAGAAAATGCCTACTCTTCAGAAAGTTTTCCCCAAATATGAATATATTGACTTAGACTAATAAGAAAATTTGCTTATGTTCGCACGTTCAGAAAGAAATGTTCTCACGAAAACAGCATTACCGAGATTAAGTGATTTTTTTCCACTCATTCAACGAACTATGCCAGAACCTTTCGCAAGCCATTCCACATGGTTTACGATGAATGGTCGCAATGCAATCTATTATGCTCTGAATTTATTATCCATAAATAAAGGCGATGTCGTTCTCTTACCTTCTTTTCACTGTACCGCTATGGTGGATCCAGTTATCGCATATGGTGCGCAAGTCAAATATTATACAGTAAATCGCGACCTTTCATTGAATTTGCAGGAAATTGAACTCCATGTAAAGAATGGGGCAGCTGTTGTTCTTTGTGTTCACTTTTTCGGTTTTCCAGCACCTGTTGAGGAGTTGCTGAGAATTTGTTCCGCTTATGGAATTCGCTTAATCGAAGACTGTACTCATGGGCTGTTCGGTCGAATTGGAAACAAACATATGGGCACTTTTGGTCATGCCGCCATTTTTAGCTTTCGAAAGACTCTACCTGTCCAAGATGGCGCAGCTTTGCTGCTAACTAGAAAACAGGAAATTACCGATATGCCAAAACTAAAAGCACCAGCAATATATCATCTGCGTATGGCAAAGTGGACTTATGAGAAGTTGTTATTGGCAAATAATAATGAGGGTCATGCGAATAGACAAGTGATTGAATCATCGATCACATCTTCCACAACAATCGATGGCATTGATTATCATAAAGGACCTGATTCTCAAGAAAATCCTACCTTCGTAACACAATGGTTAAATTGGCCCATGTCCGTTCCATCGAAGTGGATATTGAGAAGAAGTAAGCCAGAATTACTGCTTCAAAGGCGGAGGTCTAATTATGAACAACTGCATAAGCATTTGAAAAAAATTAATAAATTACATCCTTGCTATCCAAAGTTAAGAAAGGGCGTGTGTCCTCTTGGATATCCGTTTATTTTTGAATATAGGCGGCGAGTCGATCGTAGTTTGAGACGACTAGGCATCGCCGCCTTCTCATTCGGAGAGATTTTGCATCCCTCGCTTCCCCAAAAACGTTTTCCAGACGCACTTTACTTATCAAAGAATCTTACGATTCTTCCAATACACCAAGGACTATCCGAAAACGATATAGATCACACTGGCAATGTCGTGGCTGAATTCTTGGGAAGTAAGTCGTAAGTGTGAGTTACGGTCCTGGTTTAATGATAACATAATGATTACTATCTTTAGAAATTTAGAAATAAAGATAAGATATGAATCGAATGCCAAAAGTTTTATACACCTGTTCCTCTCATTCTCAGGTTCTACGCCTTTTGTTTTTCTTTCGAATTCATATCAACAAATTCACTCTCCAAATAATTAGACATTATTTAGATTAGCATAAAATACTTTCATAATTTGTATGCAAAAAGAGAGTTCAAAACGGGTTTTAATGATCACTTATCATTTTCCTCCCCTGGAAGGCAGCAGTGGCATACTTCGAACTCTCAAATTCGCAACTTATTTACAGGATTTTAATTACCAGCCCATTGTTCTAACTATTAATCGTCGGGCATACCAGTTCCACAATGAAAGAACAACCTCACAAATTCCAAAAGACATATTAGTAAAACGCGCATTTGGTCTCGACACAAAACAGCACCTTTCTTTTAAGGGATTTTACTTTTCCTGGATGGCAACCCCTGATCGTTATGTGTCATGGATCCCCGCCGCTGTATTTTCTGGGCTGCGACTCATCAGAAAGTACTCTGTTAGTCATATTTACTCGACTTATCCAATCCCAAGTGCCCATATAATTGGCTTGATGCTCAAGCGGCTGACCAATAAACCCTGGTTAGCAGATTTTAGAGACCCGATGTGGGACGACGACTCGCCAATGCCTCCAGCGCAGTTAAAAATTCGTCAAAAGGTGGAATCAATAGTGGTGAAGAAAGCAGATCATATAACCGTCACTACAGGTGGCACACGTAACTTATTTATCAAACGCTATCCGGAAAGGGAACCTGATAACATTTCCGTTATTGGGAATGGATTTGACGAAGAAGACTTTATGAATATCCAGCATTCGCCTTGTTCAAATAGGCCACCATTCCGTATGATTCATGCGGGATTGTTGGAACCACATGAAAGAGACCCAATACCTTTTTTCCATGCCATTAAACAATTAGTTGCGAAGGAAGACTTTGTCCGCGATGAAATTTTCGTTGAACTGAGAGCGTCTGGAAATGAGCGGAGTTATAAGAAAATTGTTTCGGAATTAGGATTAAGTGACGTCATACAAATTTGTCCCCGATTGCCATATCAGGAAATATTAAGAAAAATGGCCGAGGCGCACATTCTCCTCTTATTCCAAGGACCAAGCTGCAACCACCAAATACCAGCAAAAGCATACGAATATTTGCGCATTGGCCGTCCGATTATTGCGCTCACGCCGGAGGGAAGTGATACCGCCAACCTCATTCGCCAAGCCAATGCAGGAATTGTCGTGCCACCAGACGAGCCTGACACCATAGCCGCATCGATTGGGCGATTGCTTAAACGTATGCAAAACGGTAATTCGATGCCATCTTCTAACGGGAAAGATTTAGGCAAATTTTCAAGACGCCATCAAACCACTCGACTTGCAAAATTATTTGACCGGATGGGTTGACTCTACCGTCAATTCCAGAATTTAAATTTTACTAGCCGAATAACAGCTTCCTAATCTACTCACCAACCATTGGCATCCCGATGAGAACAATCTGTTTTTTTCAAACTTTTCGGAAATTGAATTCAAACAAAAAAATATCAAAAACTTTAGTGATCTTGTTTTTTTTGCTGGTTTTGGTGCAAATTTCAAAATCACAGGAGAGTCCTCAATTTTATTGGCTTTATCATGTTATCGATGATGAAAGTCCAACCGGAACCAATACGACATTAGTCTACGATAGCCAGGGATTGCCATCCATTTCTTATACCAGAGCTAATAATAAAGGGATAATGCTTGCTCGTTTTGACGGTTTAGAATGGCAAGTAGAAGTAGTGGATCCGTCTGGCCAGGGTAGGGCAAGAATGACTTTAGATGCAAATGATAATCCCCACATTGTCTACGGCGCCGACGATCAGTCCAAAATAATGTACGCTTATCATAATGGGCAAAGCTGGGATATAAAAGTTATAGATACCGCGTTAAAGCGAGGACAGGCCTGGTATGAAAGAGCAATCCAGGTAGATTCTAATGGTGATGTTCATATTACTTATGGCATAGATCATGTAGTTGGTGAAAATTCTATCAAACAAATGACCTATGCGTTTTTAAGCGGTTCAGAAATGAGTGTAAGGAATCGTATCGATTCATTGGGGATAAATGGCAAATGGAGCGATATGGTTCTAAATTCACTGGCGAAGCCGATTACTGTTTATTGGACTACTCAAAGATCAAATTTAATTGTTTCATATTTAGAAAATGATATTTGGAAGAGAGAAATTATCGACGATATTGGTGAGCTTCAGGGTTACTATCCATCGATCAAATTGGGTAACGACGGTAATTTCTATATCAGTTTTCAAAATCATAGCACCGGGAGAATACGATTAGCCTACGGACAGCCAGGTCAATGGCAGGTTGAGGATATTACGGATTTAGACGGCTGGACAACGCTTACCACCCCCAGTCCTCTTGCTTTAGATGATCAGGACAATCTGTATGTCGCGTTTCATAGCACAGAAAACGGGGATTTGCAGCTTGCATATAAAATCAATAATGATGTCTGGAAGGTTGAAGCAATTGATACAGTGGGAACTGTAGGTGAGCATACATCCATTGCGATTACTCCCGAAGGGTTACCGGCAGTTAGTTACTATGATGCTACGAACGGATATTTAAGACTTGCTGTTGCGAGTTTAACCCCACCAGAGGATGCAGATAACGATGGCGTGCCGGATTATCTCGAAAAAGAATATGGTACCAAGTTGTTGGATGTCGACTCAGACGATGATGGTCTGAGCGATGGTGAGGAGGATTTGAATCGTAACGGTTTGGTCGAAAACTACGAGACCGACCCAAGAAACCCGGATACGGATGGCGATGGCATCCAGGATGGCACTGAAGCTGGACGAAGCGCTGGTATTCCGGATTCTTCTAACATTATGGGTACCGACATGGTGTTCTTTGTTCCTGACTCAGATCCCAGTACCACGACAGATAATCTACAATTTGATAGCGATAGCGATGGTTTGAGTGATGGCGCAGAAGACAAAAATGCTAATGGCCGAGTGGACATCGACGAGTCGGACCCCAACAATTCCGACAGTGACGGAGACGGCCTGACTGATGGCATCGAGGTTGAGCATGGTTTATCGCCTTTAGACATTGATTCGGATGATGATGGACTCTCTGACCCCGAAGAAGATAAGGATCTCGACGGCCTTCTCGATAGTAACGAAACGAGCCCCGCGCTCTATGATACGGATGGTGATGGCATTTCGGATGGCATTGAATTGGGTGTCACCAATCCGGTTCCAGATCCTGATGGTCCAGGTCGATTAGTTTCCACAAATGTGGCCATTTTTAAGCCCGACGCGGATCCTGCAACCACAACCGATCCCAATCGTCCAGATACAGATAGGGACGGCTTAAAAGATGGGGACGAGGATAAAGACCGGAATGGTCGTTTCGATGCAGGAGAAACGGACCCTTTGAAAGATGACACCGATGGCGATGGCCTTAAGGACGGTACGGAGATTGCTTCAGGAAGCGATCCAGTTGACTTGGATTCAGATGACGATGGTATTGCAGACGGCATTGAAGATAGCAATCAGAATGGCAGATTTGAAATGGGTGAAACCTCACCAACAACATTTGATTCAGATGGTGATGGCTTAAGCGACGGTCTCGAACTGGGTTTCAGCATGGGTGTTTCTGATCCCGATGGAATGGGTCCACTCAAAGGGACAGACAATTCAGTATTTGTTGCTGATAGCGATCCCACAACTACAACGGACCCATTGGTATGGGACACCGACAATGACGGGCTTGCTGACGGTGAGGAAGATTCCAATTTTAACGGCAGCAAAAACCAAAGTGAAACCGATCCATTAAAAGAGGATACGGATGACGATGGTGTTACCGACGGCGATGAAGTCAGTTTTCATTCAGATCCGTTAAATCCCTCGGACAAAACGGAGCTATTTGTTTTGTTAAGCGACAATTTTTCCGAAAGCACATTAGATCAATGGACTATCATCGACGAAGGTGATATAGAAGGGCCATCACAGTGGACGACGTTTGATAATTCTTTGGTGCAGTCAAGCAACATTTATGGTGGCATAGATTATACCGGTGTAGATGATCCTAATAAACCCGGCACCTATATTTGGCGAGGTTCAACAACATGGATAGATTCTAAGATTTCGTTTAAAATGCGTTCCGATGATAATGACGGATTGGGCGTCATGTTTCGCTATTCTAATTCTGATAATTATTACCGCTTCTCAATGAACCGTGAAAAGCAGTTTGCCCGGATAACACGTTTTCACAATGGACAAGCTACAATTCTGGATAAACAGTTGTTTGAATATGAAGTTGGACGGTGGTATCCTGTACTCATCTATGCCGTTGACTCGAGAATACAAATTTATATAGATGGCAAACGGATGTTTGACGCTCAGGATGACAAGTTGACCGCCGGTGCATTTGCATTTTATAGCTGGAGAAATGCGGGTTCTTGGTTTAAAGATCTTTTAATTGAGGGCGACGAACTCATTGTATCAGTGAAACCAACATATATAGCGGAGTTCCGCTCTGAGCTTAAAGAGAATGATAGGATATTGAGATGGCGCCTGGGTACCCGTTATCCATACAATAGAATAGAGCTACGCCGTATAGAGCAGAACGGACGTGATGCACTTCTTTTGATGCAAGAATATGAAAATTCAGAATCAGTAAATGCAAGTACCAGGCTTTACATCGATACAGAACCGTGGTTAGCACAATCCTATACGTTATTAGTTAAAGATGCGCAAGGTGATATTTTGGATAGCCAAAATTTACACTTGGATATGGAAGGTATTGAAGATTTTGCTCTAACGGCGGCCTATCCGAATCCCTTCAGAGGGCATGCTAATTTAATATTGCAAGCTCCGAGAGCCTCATCCGGCCGATTCCGTGTGTATAATATACTTGGTCAAATAATTCGAAAAAGTGAGGTGAGCATACCAAACGCCGGTTTTCATCGTTTTTTTTGGGATGGTAAAGATAGTTTAGGCAGGAATGTGCCTAGGGATATACTTTTTGCAAGTTGAAATACTTAGTGATGAATTTACAAAGCAACGTAAAAAAAATTTTATGAAAAAGTTGTTGAAAGTCCGATAACTGTTTTGTCTAATTTCGTTATTAAACAATAAACGGATTCTCATATTTTACAGAATTGTATTTCAATTTTGTAATTGAACCTGACATTTTTTACGGTTGGTTTGTTAATCATATCCAGAATTTGATGGCATGGTTCTTGCAAAATATTTCGATTCTGGCTTTACAATCCAAAGCGACCAAAACGAATGGATTCCAAGCTTCAGTCAGTACGGCTTAGCTAATTATGGAGGAAAGAACGATATGAATACGAAAAAAGCATCATGGAGATTTCTTTCGGCCGGTCTCGTAGAGGTTCTTATTCTGACCTTAACAGCATTCTTGGCTCCATCGTTTGGACAAAATCCAAGCACAGAGCTTGAAAATGTGGCCTCTGGTATGCCTGCAAATTCCTGGGCTGAGCTTAAAACTAATGGGTTCCAGTGGGAAAAAATTCATACATGTGGCACGGGGTGCACAAGTAACCTATTTGCATACTCGGACAACGCCGTTTGGGATCCGACTTCTAAGCAATTGCTTTTTCTCGGTGCTAGTCACTATGGGCCCTGGCGTTTTGTGGCATATTCCGCTATAAGCAATACTTGGAGCGTTATTAACAATCTACCGAACCCATGCATGTCAGATCCAGTTGCATACACTTCAAACTGCATTGGTCATGGTTACGACAATAATGCTATAGATGTGCAAAAGGGTTATTTCTATCACCATCAGAGTAACACCTATAGAGTTTTCAAATATGATATAGGAAATGACATCTGGAGTGAATTGCCTGAACTTCCGCATCCATACGATACTAGAAAAGGTCACGGTACAGCACTTGAGTATTTTCCAGAAATGGGCGGACTCATTCGAGTTTATTCAGGAAGTGTTCGCTTTTTTGACGAACAGACTAACACATGGTCCCTTTTAGCTAAAGATGTCCCCATGGGTTCATATCACAACATTGCTAAATATAATCCGGTACACAAGGTGATTCTTTTGGGTGGCGGTAATAATGGCTTTAGGACAATACATCGTCTCGACGCCACTGGCAAAATCACACAGTTGAATCCAGCACCGATAGATTTAAGCTCTGGAACAAGTTCAGTAGAAACAGTAGATCCTGTAAGTGGAAAATATTTGGTGATGAATGATGATGTATTCTATGCTTATGATATTATGAGTGATTCATGGGAACTGCTAAATGCGCCTGTGCCTTGGGGAGATGGAACAAATTGGTCTATTAGTAGAGTTGTGGCTACTCCGGTCAGTGAATATGGGGTCACCATGTTTGTGAAGGGATGGGATTACAAAGATGGACAAGTTTTTCTTTATAAACATGATGGAGTCGTAACATCTGTCGACACCAATCAAGAATCTGTACCAAAGCAGTTCATATTGGAACAAAACTACCCAAATCCATTTAATCCCACGACGACAATTCGTTTTTCAATACCTGACAGATCCCACGTGACCTTGAGTCTTTTTAACTTGCTAGGTCGTGAGATAGCAAAACTGATCGATGAAGAAATGAATGCCGGGGAACATTCTTTTGTGTTAGACATAGCCAAACGCGATTTGCTCTCTCTGCCCAGCGGTATATATTTTTATCAGTTAAAAAGCACAAACTACATCGAGCAAAAAAAACTTCTTCTTCTCAAATAGTGTCATGTGAAACGTGCCCTGGGATGTCAAAAACGAGCGTTTCACGAATCATTAAATGCTCTCTCTTTTATGAGAAGAGGAATTTCAATAAGCTAAGCAAATGAAAATGATCTCTTCTTACTTCAGGGTGATTTCGTTAGAGCACCTTTTAGAGGAGATAAATCGCGGTGGATTACCCGCTCGCACGGTTTGCATTACTTTTGATGACGGGTATCAGGACAATTTTGAATATGCTTTTCCCATACTCCGGCATTATAATTTACCGGCAACAATTTTCCTAACCACTGATTTAATTGATACAAAAGAAATGCTATGGCATGACATCGTACTGCAGACGATAAAAGGTGCGAAAAACTCAATTTTAGATTTTGAGAAAGCAAATATCAAAAATCTTAATCTCAAAAATGATGAAACCCGTCGACAGGTCGCTATTGTTATTTTGCAATGGTTAAAGCAATTCCCGCCTGACGAACGTGACGATTTCATCCAGGAGTTAATGCATAGATGATGTGGAATAGGCAAAGTTAACACACAGAGATTGATGCTAAACTGGCAGGAAATAAAACGAATGTATGATACAGGTATCTCTTTCGGAACACATACAAAAACGCATCCTATTCTGTCATTGCTGACTGACAAACAGATTGAAGAAGAAATCATAGAATCAAAAGCAGCGATTGAAAGCGAACTAGGGGACAGAGTCACCAGTTTTGCCTATCCTAACGGTCAGCCTTCCGACTTTGACCATCGCTGTAAGAGGGTATTGAAAAAAAACGGTTTTGCTTTTGCTGTTACCACCAGTTGCGGATTAAATACGGCATGCACCGACAGATATGAGCTCTTTCGCGGCAGGCCATGGGACCGCCACCCGAACCAATTTTACGGTAGGTTGCTTTTAACACGTTTTAGCAGTTGATACTTTTCTCCTCATTTTTCGCAATTTTGTTCTGATATGCGAGATTATTTAATCTTAGCCATTGTTTTTTCCGGGCTCCCCCTGGCTTTCATTCGACCGTGGATTGGGATTCTGTTCTATAATTGGATAAGCATCATGAATCCGCATAGAATGGCTTGGGGCCTGGCGAGTGAATATGAGTTAGCAAAATGGACCGCTCTTGCAACATTGCTTGGTTTTCTTTTCTCCAAAGACAAAAAAACTGTTCCGTTTGATTTGCTCCTAGCTCTCATGCTACTTTTGTGGGCGCATTTTACTTTAACGAGTTTCACCGCCTTTAATCCAGATGTATCTTGGGTTGGATGGCAAAAAACATCCAAAATTTTTTTGATGACCTTTTTAACGATTCCGTTATTTCGTCAAAAAAACAGACTAAATTTTTTAATCTGGGTGGTTATTATTTCGGTTGCTTTTTATGGAGTTAAGGGTGGGATTTTTACCTTGATTACGGGTGGGCAATACATGGTTTGGGGACCGGATAAAAGCTTTTTTGGAGGTAATACGGGTCTTGCGCTTGTTTTGAACATGATTTTACCTTTTTTGTTTTTTCATAGTTTCAATCAATCCAACAAATACATGAGATACGGTTTATTAGGAAGTTTTTTTCTGACACTAATCGCTATAATTGGCACAAACTCACGCGGAGGTTTGGTAGGATTGGTGGCGGTATTACTTGCAATAAGCGGATCAGTGCTTCTAAGAACCAGGAAAAAGCTTGTGGGTTTTGTTTTTATAGGGCTATGTATTTTGGCGGGGACAATGTTCGCCCCGCAAAAATGGTTCGAAAGAATGCATACCATCCAAACATATGAGCAAGATGCGTCAGCTATGGGTCGTATCAACGCCTGGTGGTTTGCTTTCAACTTAGCCAACGATCGACCCCTTATTGGTGGCGGGTTCGATACATACAATCCTGAGCTGTTTCTGCGTTATGCACCCAATCCGAAAGATTTTCACGACGCACACAGCATTTATTTTAGGGTTTTAGCCGACCATGGTTATCCCGGCCTATTTCTCTATTTAACAATTATTATACTCGTTTTTAGAACTCTACGACAACTAGGCAAAATAGCAAAAACAATTCCTAGTTTAAACTGGACCCAAAATTATGTGCTCATGTTCAAGAGTAGTATAATTGCTTTTTTAAGCAATGGAGTAACTTTAGGACTAGCTTATTTTGATTTGTTTTGGCTGGTGGTTGCCATGACAGTATGTTTGAAGCTGATCGTTCAAGACCACATAGAAGCGTTAAAGATACAACTGCAACTTGATGAAAAACAATCATCCATTCCCTCAAGAGCAAACAATTTGACCTTCAATCGTCTATGAGGCTGCAAATGAATATTAAAAAACTCTGTATGCTTTTGGCGCTAATATCACTACTAACGAGCATCGTTTTTTTTTGTTAGCTGGTTACATGATAATGGAAGATTGCAGGATATCGCAAGCCAGGTGACCCGCGATTGCAATTCCCCCTCACAACGCTTCGTAAAATTAACCGACTGGGTCTATAATATCAAAAACTCTCCCGATCGACGGAAATTCTTTCTTCTTCGTTCGTTTGAACCCAAGCCAATTCAAGTACTGAAGAACGGTGGCGACTGCGCGAAAAAGTTAAGGCTTCTCTCAGCAATGCTAAAGCAAATAAATATTTCATCAACGCTGGCAATGCTCTATCCATGTGAGAAATTTCCCGCACGACACACCATTGTAGAGGTCGAATACGAGAAAGGCTGGATGGCAGTTGATCCGGTATACAATCTATTTTTCCCGGCCGCCAACGGCAGTTACTATGGCATGAAAGAGTTAGGCGGAAATCATCAACTACTGTCAGGTCGCATTAAGGAGTTGCGAGTGACCCGTGGACCAAAGGATACGATTAATTACTACAGCATTGATGAGGCAACTACATTTACGCAAAAACAATCAATTGGAACAAAAACATGCTGACTCGAGGCATCGGTTTTTGCGTTTCACCTTTTTCGGATGATCGGTTTCTAGTTCGTCGACCCTATTTTCTTGAATATCCCAAACTTTTCATCGTTTTGATGTGTTTTGGAGCTATGCTATTTTTCTTGTTTCTGTACATTGTATTCGGATATTACCAAAAAAGTTTTTTTCGCCAAAAATTAGGGCTGACCGAATTACTTGAGCTTTACCTTTGATGATCACAAAATCTCCGAGATTATTCATCGTTGTAAAAAGTTTTAAAAGCACAATTATTTCATAAACAACTTAAATATAAAATATATTAACAATATCTAAACAAAATGAAGAGATATGGCACATTATTTGCAGTGTTTATTGGGAATTTAAAAAAACTGCGCATGATTTAAAGAAAAGGCGGTAGTATTATGAGGTTATTGTTTTCAAAGCACATCCATACGATGCAAAAACACGGATGGCATTTGCGGCTTATTGTTTTGTTTATTTTTGTCACCATATGCGCGGCACAGTTAAATAAGACGGTTTTGGCACAAAGCACATCAGTAGGCGGCTATCCTATGCCTACTCTTGAGGATGAGATAAATACTTATAAAGCCTGGGGATGGACATGGGACCCCAGTATCGAACCGAATTTTCCCGGCGATCCGTCCTATACAGTTGTTGATCCCGACATTCATGGCGACACCGAAGGTGATGATTTGTGGAGCTATTTGATGATGTACCAAAGAACAGGGCAACAAGGATACTTTGATCGAGCCGCGGCTTGGGCGCGTTATTTTAAAGAAGACTATGGCAATTGTGTGGGGGGGCAATATAGCGACTTCTGTTATGATCTAAATAGTTATGGAGCTGATCATCTTTACGGCTGGGGCTTAGTTGACTGGTATTTATTTACTGGAGATACAGCGGCTTTGGCTGAAGCAGAACAACTTGCCGAGACGGTTGAACAGCTTCATAGTCCCGGGACTGTATTTGGTTGTTATCTGAGGGACGGATGTATGCAATATGGAGTCCGTGCGATAGGGCGACATCTTAATTTAGTCACGCGTGTCGCTGAGGTGACGGGGAAACAACGGTGGCTTGACTTAAGAGATCAGTTGATTGATATGATCATGAATTCGCAACATTTTAATGCGCAATATGGCTCGTATTTTCGTGGCGAATGGTCGACCGATCAGACTTTAGGAGCAGGCGCTTATGCTGCGGGAGATCGCATTCAATCTGCGTTCGAATTAGGTGTTTTGGATGAGGCCTTAGCCCAGGCATATCGTGTAACTGGGCGAACAGACATCAGAGATCGACTTATTACCATGGCCCGATATGTAGATAAATATGGTTTAGACCCAACGTACCAGTATACAGCAAAAACTTTCGGGATTGTCAATGGTCAGCTTTATCATAGCTATGCCCAAAACACCCCCGTTACGTTTTGGGATCCTGTTTATACGACTGACTTGGTTAATACTCTGGTTCGTGGATACAAACTGACCGGGGATCTACACCTTTATGATCGGGCGAAGTATTTTTTTAATCGTGGCACCAAAGGACTCTATGGAGAACCAATAAAACGAGGAGCGCCGGACGATCAAGTGGATCATTTTATAGATACTGAGTTTTCTTCATCCTCTGGTAATTTTTATTTAGACCACAACAAGGGAGAACTTCAGTACACATATTTGCTATTTGAAGGGGCGGGGGACCCACCAGTGTCAGTAGAATCATCTGCCAGCTCCTTACCTGACGCATTTACACTTGAACAGAATTACCCTAACCCGTTTAATCCTGAAACGAACATTCAGTACACAGTAGGTCAGACATCTCATGTAGAAATTAAAGTGTATAATCTGATGGGACAACTTATTCGCACTTTAGTGGATAAACAACAACCCAGCGGAAGTTACTCCATTCAATGGTCGGGACACAATGATGCAGGACGTCTTGTTTCATCTGGCTTGTATTTCGTCAAAATGAAAGCCGGTAATTTCACCAAAATTCGTAAAATGGCTTTCATTAAGTAAGGAGGTGTCCATTGAATAAAATTTCAAAAAAACCTAACCAACCTTGTAGATCAACGCTTTAAATGGTTAGAAGATATTTAGCGCGACGATTTGAGAAAAATTATCAATCAAGGCGCTAAAGATTGCAAAGCGGTCAACCCACTGAGTCCCATTCCAGGTATTATTAAGTACCATCGGACACATACCATGCGAATATTTCACGTTCTCTCCTTACCATTTTTTATATATGTAAACTGTCATGACTTTTCTTAAGAATGGTGTGATGAATGCTGCGGGTTTCATTCACAGGTTATCCCTCCTGAAACCTCCTATCCATAAGTATATTGATAAACATCGAGTGCAGTTTGTTCCGCGTTTAAATATCAAATGTCGTAAGAACCTGCCCTTTCAAATACTTACTTATCATCGAATTCTACCCGAATTCCAGCCATTTGCAATAGACGTTAAGCCCGTCGACAGATTCAGAAAACAAGTTCAGATTTTGGCTTCCTCTTTTCGGGTTATAACAGTTGAACAACTTATCGAGGAAATTGAGTGCAATACAATGAAACCCAACACGGTTTGTATCACTTTTGATGATGGTTATCTAGACAATTTCCAATTTGCATTTCCTATTCTTAGGGATCATGGGCTGTCTGCAACAATTTTTCTAACGACCGATTTGATCAATACAGATAGAGTACTTTGGCCCGATACTGTGCTTTTAGCGATCAAAAAAACTAATGTTAAAAGATTTACTTATAAAAATGCAAAAATAGTAGATGCTGATTTCACGAATTTGGGAAATCGTCTGAAAACTTCTTTCGCGTTACTTAAATGGCTGAAGCGGTTTGAGCCAAGTGAAAGAGACAAAAGGATAGGCGATATTCTGAGTATTTGTCGTATAAAAGCAATGTCTACCGAGCGGTTGATGCTTAACTGGCAAGAAGTCAAAGAAATGCGTCGTGCCGGGTTCTCCTTCGGGTCTCATACAAAGACACATCCTATTCTATCTTCCTTAACTGCAAAAGCCGCTGAAAAAGAGATTGTTGAGTCTAAAATTGCAATAGAAACTGCCTTAGGTGAATCAATTAGAACCTTTGCTTACCCAAATGGTCAAGCTGGGGATTTTAATGAAAACTGCAAAAGTGTCTTGGAGCGGTCTGGGTATGATTGTGCATTAACAACAATAAGGGGTATTAATACACGGGAGACAGACATGTACGAGTTGAAGCGAGGAACTCCATGGGAGCAGAATCCAAGGTTTTTTTACGCCAGGCTATTGATTGAACGGTTTTGCGGCTGAATCGACGACGTTGATGAGTGGCTATATTATTTTATCAATTGATTTATTTTTTCCAAAAATGGTTTCAGTTTTTGCGTTTTGAGAACACCCTCTTCTCATTTCGTTGATAGTTTACGTAAAGCCTTACAAAAAGAACTATACATTCAACAACATCATGGCTGCATGACTAAATCGGGAAACCACCGAATTTCAACAAAAAAAGGCATTGACTTTTGCTAAAAAACCGGATTGCAAAAAAAATCGTATTACCGCTGCATGAAGTAGTGTATAAAAGGTCTACATTTCGCATAGCTAAAGAGTTAGAGCAAACGCAGGCGTTTCCTTTGCAAAAGATT
>Ga0114931_10001679_pt1 | contig 28169 bp, 26 predicted proteins | sample 2SBtaG_FD_89579 | JGI IMG/M metagenome (GOLD analysis project Ga0114931, IMG submission 89579) | Deep subsurface microbial communities from Kolumbo volcano to uncover new lineages of life (NeLLi) - 2SBTROV14_V59a metaG | ecosystem: Environmental > Aquatic > Marine > Volcanic | place: Kolumbo... | reverse complement strand
TAATTTTTTTACTTTGTAGATACTTTATGTTTCGCCAGCTGGCGAGTCACTTTTCTGTCTACGGCAACAGAAAAGTAACCAAAAGAATGCCGCCCCGTCTCGCAAGCCCGCATAAAAGGCAATGCGGGTTCCATCGTCAGTCGCACTGGCTGCGGCTGCTGCGGAACTCGCCTAAACGCTGAAATGGGAAGGCGATTTGAGTTTAGATAAGCAGGGATGCGCATCTAAACGGCCCGGCAGCGAAACTGCCAAAGCAAAATTACACAAAGAAACTAAAAGAAACTGTGTTAATAAAGCTCGGGGACCCGCAGGGCAAACTGCCTTGGGGTGGCATTTTCTGGTTACTCTTTGTTGCTAAAGACAAAGAGTAACTCGCCAGGAGGCGAAACAAAATCTATCTGCGAAGTAGAAACTCTAAAACCCATCCCTAACCAAGAAAGAAACCCGAACAATCAACCAAAGACACTGTCTCTCAAACCGATAAGCTAATCTGTAACAAACCACAGGAGGTCACCATGACACTGATCCTGAAATCCACTGCCTTCACCGAAGGCGAGTCCATCCCCATCCAGTACACCTGTGAAGGCGAAGACTTCTCGCCGCCGCTGAGCTGGGATCATGTACCCAACGGCACCCGGAGCCTGGTACTGATTGTCGACGATCCCGATGCTCCTGACCCACAGGCACCGAAAATGACCTGGGTGCACTGGCTGCTGTACAACCTGCCACCGGACACCACCCACCTGGCGGAAGACATGAGCCCGGAAGAACTCCCACCGGGTACCCTGGAAGGCACCAACAACTGGCAGCGCACCGGTTACGGTGGTCCCTGCCCACCCATTGGCAGGCACCGGTATTTCCATAAGCTCTATGCCCTGGATACACGCCTGGAGGATATGAACGAGCCCACCAAAGATCAGCTGGAAGCTGCCATGCACGGGCATATCATCGCCCAGGCCCATCTGGTTGGCACCTACCAGAAATAGATCTCAGCCAGTCACTATGAGTAACCGGATCAGCCTGCGTTTTTATGAAGAACTGAATGATTTCCTGCCGCCGGAAAAACGTAAACGGGCATTCGATCGCGCTTATTCGCAAGCCGGCTCGATCAAGGACCTGATTGAATCCCTGGGTGTTCCCCACACAGAAATCGACCTGATCATGGTAAATGGCAACTCGGTGGATTTCTCTTACCCGGTGCAGGATGGCGATCGCATTAGCGTCTACCCGGTCTTCGAGACACTGGATATTTCTCCCATCAATCACCTGCACCTCAGACCCCTGCGCGTGACGCGCTTTGTGCTGGATACCCACCTGGGACGGCTGGCGGCCTATTTGCGCATGCTGGGCTTCGATACGCTGTATCGCAACGACTATGATGATCCCTCCCTGGCGCAGATATCCTCTGAGCAACAGCGCATTCTGCTTACCTGCGATCGCCAGTTACTCATGCGCAAACAGATCACCCACGGCTATTTCGTGCGCCAGCGCCAACCGCACCGGCAACTGCTGGAAGTCATCACCCGCCTGGACCTGTGCACCCAACTGCATCCTTTCAGTCGCTGCATGCACTGCAATGCACAAATTCAGCCGGTCAGCAAAGCCAGCGTAATCCAGCAGCTGTTACCCAACACCCGGAAGCACTATGAGGAATTCTGGCAATGCCCGGCATGCCAGAAAGTCTACTGGAAAGGCAGCCACTACCAGCACATGAAACAGGCGATTGAACAACTGAAATCGGAATGTGCACACGGAGCTAAATAAATAATTGCTAATAAACCACCTTTCCCTGCCAACTTCAGGTATGATAGGCCCTCAAATTCTGGTGCACTTCGGTCTGCACCTTTTTCAAAGCGGTAATCCTTCCCGATTTCCTCACAACAAAAGTAAGTTTACGCCTAGACCGTCTCATATCCTGTGTGCATACACAGACATTGGGTAGGCGATTCCTGGAGAACATCCTCGCATGTCATTTGAATCCCTCGGCCTCAGGGCTGAATTACTCCGTGCTGTATCCGAAAAAGGTTATAGCGAACCCACCCCTATACAAAGTCAGGCCATTCCCCTTATTCTCGAAGGTCGCGACATCATGGGTGGCGCACAAACCGGCACGGGCAAAACCGCCGGCTTCACCCTGCCCCTGTTACAACGTTTGATGGACTCCGGCAAAGCCGGACAAAATCGCCGCGTGATCCGCGCCCTGGTGTTGACTCCCACGCGGGAACTGGCGGCTCAGGTGAGCGAAAGCGTACATATGTATGGTAAACACCTGCCGTTAAACTCCGCGGTCATTTTCGGTGGCGTAAAAATCAATCCCCAGATCCAGAAGCTGCGCAAAGGTATCGATATCCTGGTAGCCACTCCGGGACGTTTGCTGGACCATGTCAGCCAGAACACGGTAGATCTTTCCCAGGTGGAAATCCTGGTACTGGACGAAGCCGATCGCATGCTGGACATGGGCTTTATCCGCGACATTCGTAAGGTGCTCGCACTGTTACCCAAAAAGAAGCAGACCTTGTTGTTCTCTGCCACGTTTTCGGATGAAATCAAACAGCTATCCAAAAGCTTGCTCCATTCACCGGCGCTGGTGGAAGTGGCACAACGCAACACCGCCTCCGAGCGGGTTACCCAGGTCGTACATCCGGTAGACAGGGATCGCAAACGCGAACTGCTGTCTTACCTGATTGGCAGCAACAACTGGAAGCAGGTGCTGGTATTTACCCGCACCAAGCACGGCGCCAACCGCCTGTCAGAACAACTGGATAAAGACGGCATTACCGCGGCTGCCATTCATGGCAACAAGAGCCAGGGTGCACGCACCCGTGCCCTGTCTGACTTCAAGGCCGGCCAGGTTCGGGTACTGGTGGCTACCGACATCGCCGCTCGTGGACTGGACATCAACCAGTTACCTCACGTAGTGAACTATGAGCTACCCAATGTGGCGGAAGATTATGTACACCGTATCGGTCGTACCGGTCGTGCCGGCAACGAAGGCGAAGCCATGTCACTGGTGTGCGTGGATGAATTCAAATTGCTGAAAGACATCGAACGACTGATCAAACGTGACATTCCCAAAGTGGTCGTCGACGATTTTGAGCCCGATTTGTCAGTGAAACCCCAACCCATTAACAAGGGTCGTGGCCAGCGACAGTCGTCTAAAAAATCAGCGCCTAACAGCGCCAGCCGTTTCAGCAACAAGCAACGCCAGCCAGGCAGGGGACGTTCCGGTAACAATCAGGGACGTTCTGAAAACCGTTCGCGCTACAGCTCACAAGGCGCACGCTAGTAACACCGTTGAAACCGGGGAAATCAGTCCCCGGTTCCGGCTTTTATTCCCGCCCCTGACAGCTCGTCACATTCTGCTTCCATAGCATGCACCGATTGCTATAATGATTCCCATAATTCTCATGCGGACATAAATCATTGAAAAATATGGATAGCACCGTCAATAAGGTCACCGTCATGTTTGCCGATGTTTCCGGCAGCACCCGGCTGTATGAAAAACTGGGAGACTCCCAGGCCAACGCTATCATCTCTGATGTGATTCAATTCATGTCGGACATTACCCGGCAAAACTCAGGCACGGTCATCAAAACCATTGGTGACGAAGTCATGTGCAAATTCTACAAGGTGGACGATGCCATCAATGCCGCCAGCATGATCCAGGAAGAACTGGATCGACGCCCGCCCATCAACGGCGTCAGCATCGGTGTGCACATTGGTTTGCATTGGGGCACAGCCATCGTGAAACAGGACGGCGACCTGTTCGGTGACGCTGTTAATGTGGCGGCACGCATGACCGGTATCGCCAAAGCCCGGCAGATCATCACCACCGAAGCCACAGCCTGTCAGCTCAGCCCCGAGTTAAAGGAAAAAAGTCGTGAAATCGACCGGGCATCGGTCAAAGGCAAAGCCGAAGACATCATCATTTATGAATTTGTCTGGGAACCGGAAGATGTTACCCGCATCTCCATGCCCAACCTGAAAGCAACACCGGAAACCGTCAGCCCGCTGGTGGTACAGTTTAACGACATCCGCAAAAAAGTCTCTAAAGATACTCCCCTGCTTACCTTCGGCCGCAGCTCCGATTCCGACATCAGCATCGATACCGACCTGGCCTCGCGAGAACATGCCCACATTGAATACCGGCGCGGCAAATATGTGCTGGTGGACCACAGCACCAACGGTACGTTTGTGCGCACCGAAGACGGCAATGAAGTTTATGTGCGCCGGGAAGAGTTGCCGTTACAGGGACGCGGTATTATCAGCCTGGGAGAAACGATTCAGCTCAACCAGCCATATTTAATTCATTTTAAAACTTAAGGAAGCTCTGATTAATTCATCCGTGAATGATCAGAGCACGAAAAAGGTAAAATGCGGTTTTACCTTTTTCTTCATATTCAATGGCTTATCAACCATTGAAAATAGCAGCACATCCTTGTGCTGCGGAAACTCTGGATTAATCAGAGTTTCCTTAACAGCTTTCGCAAACCAGGCGATTACAATGGCCGCTGCAATAAATCCACCCGTATCGGCATCTGGAAATGAGCGCCGTCGTCACCAAGATGTTGTTCAAACGCGGTTTTCACTTTTTGATACAGCTCGTCATCAAGCTGGTGCTTCGTATGACTCACGCCGATAATTCTATTTTCAAACACATCAAAACTTTCGAAGTGCATGGGTGAATTGAAAAACACTTCATCCACCAGTTTAAACAGGCCAGTGTCCACCGCTTTTTTTACTGTCTCGAATGCTGCCTGGCGCACTTTCTGTTCATCATGGAACAGACGCAACACTTCGTTGAATTCGCCCGCGAAAACGGGTTCGGAAATATAAGCCAGACCGCCGGGTTTCAAGACGCGATGAATTTCCTGCATCGCCTGGTCCATATGGTCCAGCGGCACATGATGCAGCGATTTGAACATGAACACGATATCCACCGAAGCATCTGCTAGCGGTATTGCTTCGGCACCGGCAAGATCGAAAAGTACATTGGGCAGATCGTCGATCTGCAGATTTTTTTCGTGGGCTACCTGATCCACTTCCAGCGCGGTAATCTTGCGACCGCTACCGTTACTGGCGATATGACGGGTAATCTCGGCACTGCCACAACCCAGCTCCAGGATATGTTTGTCGTCCAGGTCCAGCAGCCGATTATAAATTTCGGGTTCAGGACAATTAACATCGATTTGTTCTACAGCAATTTGCATTTACATCTCCTAACTTAATCGATTCGATTTTACACAGTTTTAAAGCTTTGCCACAGTGATGCTAAACACATAGTTTTTTTCTGACGCAAAGACGCGAAGGTGCAAAGGGTTGATGAATTAGGGAAGCTCTGATTAATTCATCCGTGAACGATCAGAGCACGAAAAAGGTAAAATGCGATTTTACCTTTTTCTTCATTTTCAATGGCTTATCAACCATTGAAAATGGCAGCACATCCTTGTGCTGCGGAAACTCTGAATCAATCAGAGTTTCCTTAGGAATTAGATATACGAATTAGTTGTAGTTCATACAAGAGATCAATCTTCTCCCTGTATCTAAGTTTCATTCAATCTAAATCCCCTGAATTCCGCGCCCTGCATTACTAATGATCTTTTTCTTCGCGTCATTGCGCCTTTGCATCAGAAACAAATGTTTCATTCACCCGCTCACTATGACTCATGTCGTTCCGTACCTGGATCAGGCCGGCGATGATGGCAATGGCAATCTCCGCCGGGGTACGGCTGCCAATGTCCAGGCCTGCCGGACCCTGCAGGCGCGACAGTTGTGCGGTGCTTAATCCCACACCCTCAAGCCGTTTGAGTCGCGCCGCCTGGTTGCGGCGGGAACCCAGGGCGCCGATATAAAACGCATCGCTTTGCAGCGCCGCGGCCAGGGCGCCATCATCCAGCGCCGGACTATGGGACAGCGCCAGCACCGTGGTGTGGCTGTCCGGTTTAAAACGCGACAGCAGTTCCACCGGCCTGGATGTCTCGAAGTCCGTGCCTTCCACTTCCCAGCCACTGGCATACTCGGGACGGGGGTCACAGATGGTAACGGCATAATCCAGCGTCAGCGCCAGCTGGGCCACGCGGCGGCTGAGTTCGCCGGCACCGATGAGCAGCATGCGCCAGGCGGGGCCGAACACCTTGCACAGGTTGTCGCCGTCGAAGCTGAATGCATCACTGTAGCTGGCCGGGTGCAAACTGGTTTCGGAAGTCGCCAGACATACCCGCCGGGTGATGCGCTGGCCGCTGGCCATGGCAGCCTTGACCCGCCGCAAGGGCGCAGCGGAATCAATGTATTCCAGCACCAGGCTCAAGCGTCCACCGCAGGGCAGGCCAATACGCTGGCTGCTTGCGGCACGGACACCGTACTCGATCAGCTGGGGCGGCTGTTGTTCGAATTCGCCTCGCAGCACCCGCTGCACCAGGTCGTCTTCGACACAGCCGCCGGATACCGAGCCGATAAAACGACCATCGACATGAATCGCCATCATGGCTCCCGGTCGTCTGGGCGACGAGCCCCAGGTGCCGGCCACGGTAACCAGGTAGATCGGTTCATTCTGCTCCAGCCAGGTAACCGCCGCTGCTATGACTTCGGTATCGGTACTACGATCCATCAGGCCCCCAGTCGTATCGGCAGGCCGCGTACCGGCTTACCGGTGAGGGCAAATACCGCATTGGCCACTGCCGGTGCAGTAGGGGGCACGCCTGGTTCACCCACGCCGCCGGGCGCCTCCGTGCTATCCACCAGGTGTACATCGATGGCCGGACACTCATCCAGGGTCAGCAATGGAAAATCATCGAAATTGCTCTGGCGGGTTTTGCCGTTCTTGATCGTGATGGCGCTTTTGAGGGTGGCGGTCAGACCGTAGACAATACCGCTTAGCATTTGCGCACGCACGCTGTCCGGGTTCACCACCACGCCGCAATCGATGGCACAAGTAATGCGGTGCACTCGCACGGCGCCTTTCTCGATGGATACTTCCGCCACCTGGGCGGCATAACTGCCGAAAGCTTCAGCCACGGCAATCCCGTGTGCATGCCCGGCTGGCAGTGGCTTACCCCAGCCGGCCTTATCCGCTGCCAGCTTCAGCACCCCCGCATGACGCGGATGTTTCTCCAGCAGTTTCAGCCGTGCCTGCAGCGGATCGCGGCCGGCCAGTTTTACCAGTTCGTCGAAAAAGCATTCGGTAATGAAGGCATTCTGGGAACTGCCCACCGAGCGCCAGAAGCCCACCGGCACCGGCGTGTTCACCATGGCATAGGTGACCCGCAGGCCGGGGATGGCATAGGGCAGGTTTTTGGCCCCCTCGGTGCTGGTGAAGTCATGGCCGCCCTTGACACTATCCGGCGCAAACCGTGCCAGGATAGAAGGCCCGGCGATGCGGTGTTCACAGGCCTGGATATTGCCCTTGGCATCTACCCCGCCCTGCAGGCGATTGTAGGTCGCCGGGCGGTACTGGTCGTTCATCATGTCGTCTTCCCGGGTCCAGATGACTTTCACCGGCTGGCCCATCAGTTTGGAGCACTCCACCGCATCAGAGATAAAGTCCTGTTCCGAGCGCCGGCCAAAGCCGCCGCCGAGGAAAGTGGTATGCACTTTCACCTGTTCTCGCGGCAATCCGGTGATACGCATGGCGGTGTCCTGGCTGGCAGTCTGGCCCTGGGTAGGGGCATACACATCACAGCCATCGGCGCGCACATCGGCGGTAGCGTTCATAGGCTCCATGCAGGCATGGGCCTGGTAGGGCACGGTGTAGACTGCATCCAGGGTTTTCGCCGCAGTGGCCAGGGATTTATCGATGTCACCGTCATTCCGCTCCATCACCCCCAGGTCCAGCGCCGCTTTAAAACCGTCCTCGATCATGGCCGAATCCAGGTCCTGGTTAGTGGCGGTGTCCCACTGGATGCTTAGGGCATCCCGTCCCTTTTTGGCCGCCCAGAAATGTTCGGCAATCACCGCTACGCCACCACTGATGGCTTCCACCCGTTTCACACCCGGTAACTTGAGGGCACGGCTGGCATCGAATTTGATCAACTTGCCCTGTTTTACCGGGCAGCGGACCACGCTGGCGGTGAGTAGATTGGGCAGTTGCACGTCCATGCCAAACACGGCGGCGCCATTCACCTTGTCCGGGATATCCAGACGCGGCAGCGCCGCACCGATCAGTACAAAATCAGCCGATTCCTTGAGGAACACGTTCTCCGGTACCGGCAGTTTAGCTGCCGCCTCAGCCAGTTCACCGTAACCCAGGGTATGGCCGCTGGCGTCCTGAATCACCAGGCTTTTGCTGGTACGGCATTCGCTCACCGGCACTCCCCACTGTTGCGCCGCTGCCTGCACCAGCAGCTCACGCCCAACCGCTCCGGCCTTACGCACGATATCGTAAAAACCGCGAATCGCAGTACTGCCGCCGGTGGCCTGACGTCCCAGTAACGGATTGGTAAAGGCCGGGTCCGCCGGCGCATGTTCTGCATGCACATGACTCCAGTCGCCATCCAGCTCATCGCAGATCAACATGGCGATGCCGGTCAGTGTGCCCTGCCCCATCTCCGAACTGCCAACGAGGATGCTAATTCTGCCATCACTAGCAATGGTCAGCCAGGCGTTGGGCGTGAAGAGCTTAGCTGGTTGAGATGCAGCCGCGGTTTTATCCGCAGCTTGTTGCGCAGGCGTGCCATTACGATCACAACCTGCCAGGGAAAAACCAATCACCAGCCCACCACCGGCCATGGCACTGCTAATGAGAAAATCACGCCGTGAAAGTTTGATTTTTTCCATGTCACACCTCCTTGTCGGCGCCGGACGCCAGTTGCGCCGCCTTCTTGATCGCCGAGCGAATGCGGGGATAGGTGCCACACCGGCACAGAACACCACTCATGGCTGCATCGATATCTGCTTCGGTCGGATCAGGCCGGGATTCCAGCAAAGCCACCGCGGTCAGAATCTGGCCGGACTGGCAGTAACCACACTGCGGTACCTGCTCTTCAATCCAGGCCTGCTGCACGGGATGAGAACGATGCTCCGACAAGCCTTCGATGGTGGTGATTTTTTTCCCCACCACGGCTGACACCGGGGTAACACAACTACGCACCGGCTTGCCATCCACCAGCACCACGCAGGAACCGCACACGGCGATGCCGCAGCCGAACTTGGTGCCGGTAAGCTTTAAGCCATCTCGCAGGGCCCAGAGCAAAGGGGTATCGGATTCCATGGCCAGATCATGGGTCTGGTCATTCACATTGAGTTGTAACATAGGAGCCTCCTGAATGGAGAAGAGTTGCCCGGGAGAATTAGACTAGCATAAACCGCTTTGGAACAGGAAATTCGAGCCATGCGTACAACAAAAGTTTCAGTGCCTGAGGGAGCGCCCTACTCCCGCGAGACATTGTTCACAACCAGCCGAACATTAAATCCGTTAACTGTAAATCCAGTACCTGATAGTATAGAATCCTTACTCAATTTACGATAGATGAGATGGAAGCATGTCAACTTTATTTCTGGAACACTCGTAAATCCAAAACCCGATGAATTCCTGACTAAAATCATCGAACCTGTACTCTGCCACCTTAAAGACATCCCCTTCGGTAAAAACGCTTCCCAGTTATTACTGGCAACAGCCATTAAAGAAAGCCAGAACCTGAAACACCGAAAACAGATCGGCGGCCCAGCACTCGGTTATTTCCAGATAGAACCGGCAACACATGACGACGTCTGTAACAGTTTCCTGAAATATCGCCCCAAATTATCCGCCCTGGTAACACAAACCCTGTCACTGCCGAGTGCCAATAAAATAAAAGAGCTGCAAACCAACGACAACTATGCAACGGCTATTGCACGCATCATCTATCTGAGATCACCGGCAAAACTACCGGCATTCGGGGACACCAATGCAATGGCAAAATACTGAAAACAGTACTACAACACTCCATTGGGTAAAGGCACGCCGAGCGGGTTCATCTCGATCTGGGCAACATCAACCAGCAGCCTGAAACTCAGTTACAAAGACAAATACTAGCAGTCATGAATATTTTTACATTCCGCGGAGTATACCTGTTTTTACTTTTCGCCATGGCGTCTGCATGTACCGCGGAAGTACAACCGGAATCCCTTCATGTTAGCAGGGGTAAATATTCGGATTATTACCACCTGGAATACAAACTCGACAAGCAATCGTTCAGTTTTGGCAATGACGACAATGGTAAAAGCTATGCCCGCTATACTGACGCCGATATCACCAACAATGGCGGTCAATTCGAAATATTGATCCCGGTTAGCGATTTCCCGGTGGCTGCTCCGAACTGCCAGTCAAGCATTATCGTCAGGATGCCATGGACAGGTAAAGATTCAGAAAACGGTCAAACCGCTATTGCAGAAAAACTTGCGCTATTCAAGAAGATCCGACAACTGTACAAGGGGAAAGGCAAGCCCGTCAAAATTATTCTCGAACTCAATCCCTATGTTCGAGCATTCAATAAATCGCCGCTAAAACTGGAACTGACGCAATGCAATGTGTTCTTCCGCCATGCCGGGGGACGCTACATTGACCATATCGGCGCCATGCCATGCCCCGTTAGAACGTATACAACCCGGAACAATCAGGCAAGAATCTCTGTGTTAGCCTGGAGATGCGCCAACCCGACAATAGCTATATCGACCGCGAAGCTTCAGATCACCACCTTATCTCCAGGGCTATCGACCCGTTTAGCAAAATCGATGAGAGCCCCTGCCCTGATAAACCTTGAACGCAAACAAAATAGGCACTTAAAAATCACCTTACATCCGCATCAGATTTTTCCTACAGGAGAATCAGATTCACTAACAGGATATAACCATTCTGTTCCATGACCCAGGTCCGGCGCCATGTTAAAATTCGCTGCGCAATAAGAATCCCATGGACAATAAAGGAAATGCAATGATAGCTTTAAGAAAAAAAATCCTTGTCGGAATGACAGGTATCGCATTAGCCCCCCTCATCATGACGGGCTGTTCCAGCAGTAACAAATCATCAGATAATAATTCCACAACAACCGAAAACTACACTATCAATACCTCTGGCGGTCTGGGTGGCGCAAACACTGGCTCAGGCGGTAGTGGCAACGATGTTCAGTTATATAAGCAATCCGGTACCGGTGATGCCGAAATACGAACCAGTGGCAGCGCCGATGCCAGCTTCACCGCAAGCACACCGGATGGAAACCTTGGTAGCAACCCATTAAATATCACGACTGACACGAGTATCGCCGTGGTTACCGATGAGCCAGCTGCAGGCACGCCTTACCTAGTTGCCAATAGCTCCACCCTGCGCATATCCGATGGCAATGGCACACTGAATGATGAAAATGCCGTAACCGGTATTTCCGTAGCTAGTGGCGCCACCCTGACCCTGAGCCTGAACTACAATACGGCTACCCGTAGTTATATCTATTTCAATGGCGACGTTGTCAACAACGGCAGCATCACCACAGAGGACGCCAGTGCCACGTCACGTGGTAATTTATATTTCAGCATGAGCTCTTATATCGGTAGTACTGGCAGTGCTATCAATACCGCAGGCACCGGCGATGGACAGAATGGTGGCTATGTAGCTATTAACGCGAATTACTCGATTTATAATCATAGCAACATTCTGACACGCGGCAACGACAGTACCGCCTCCAATGCCGGCGATGGCGGTTATGTGAGCCTGAATGCAAACTATATCGTTCAGAATACCGGAGATATCAGCTCCCGTGGTGGCGATGCAGCTTCAGGAAACGCTGGGTCTGGCGGTTACATCAACCTGCATGGCGGCTATGGTAACTGTTTCAACAGCGGCGACCTGACTAGCATCGGCGGCAATGGCGAGTTCGGCGGCAATGGTAATTATGTATCTCTTGAAGCCAACCCGGGCAAGCTGTTAAACAGTGGCAATATCGATACACACGGCGGCAATAGCACAAACAGTAACGGTGCTACTGCCGGTGCTATATCCATGAACGCCTCTGGTGGTCAGCTGGTGAATAGCGGAAATTTAACCGCCAGCGGCGGCGATTCAACTGAATCGGCATCTAATGGCGGTAACGGTAATCAGATCAGCCTCTACATTGGAACGGGCGGTATCGATTCAACCAGACCTGCAGGCGATATGATGGTGTCCGGCAATATGGACAACTCCGGTGGCGATGCGGTTGCATCGGGTAGCGGCAACGGTGGCAATGGTGCCTCTATCACTGCCAGCATCGAATCCAATGGCTATCCTTCTAACGCCAGCATTATGCTCCTAGGATATACAGATATCGACACCAGTGGCGGGGATGGCAATTATGGCGGAGTTGCAGGTAATTTCGGTATACAGAATGATTATATACCCGCCAATAGCACTTATCTTCCCGGCGGCAATGTCGTCAATGAAGCCAACGTCAATGCACACGGTGGCAATGTAGTTGCAACGGCAGTAACGACGCCAGCCAACGGCGGTAACGGCGGTAATTACAACCTTGAAACTGACTATAACTATGGTTACCTGGTACCGGAGCTGGAATTGGCCACCAATAGCGGCAACATCGACCTGAGCGGTGGCGACAGCCTGGAAAGCACCTCCAACAACTCTGGCCGGTCTGGTTCTTTCTGGTTGTGGGGTTATAACGGCGCCACCAATTCCGGCACCGTCACTGCCAACGGCGGCAATGATGCAGGCACCGATGGCGGTACCACAGGTTATGGCAACTACGCAAGCGATGTACAGATGTTTGCCGAACTGGGTGAGGTGAATAATTCCGGCAACCTGATAAATAACGGCGGCAACGGTGAGTACCGTGGCGGATACACCAATGGTATTTCCCTGTACGGCGCCACCGTCAGCAACACCGGCAACCTGACATCCAATGGCGGCAACGCGGATGCGAACCTCGCCAGCTCAAGGGGTGGTAACGGCGGTTATATCGAACTTTATTCTCCGGAAGGTGTAACTGGTGTAAGCAATAGCGGCACCGTGAGTCACCTGGATGGAACGGGCACAATCACATATGAGGTTGGCATGTTCATCAGTGGCGGCGTATGTATTAGCGGTCCGTGTAACGGAGTATTCTAACCGGTACAACCATTAAAACCTCAACATGAAAAAACGCTACATGGCAGGGCATCCCTGCCATGTAGCTTATTAACATACGGAAAATCACTATGCATTCAATGACAGGACTTATAAGACGCATCCTAGTCGTCAGTCTGATCATCATCCCCATTCCATCCTATGCTACAGCGAAGAAACCGGTAATCTCGTATGATAAATCCACCGATACAATAACGGCCAACATTGATGACGCGTCGTTTACCCAGGTAATGTCTCGCATCGCCGTATTGAGTGGTATCGAAATACGCATGGACCCGACGGCTGAACACGACATCAGCATCTCCCTGACGGAAATGCCTCTTGAAAAAGCCCTGCGACAAATCGCGGGAAACGCCAGTTACGTTTTTATTTACGACGATCCAAAACCAGAACGGGACAAAGACCAGGCGACATCCCGCAAACCGGTACTGGTCGGCATGCAGATTTTGCCCAAAGGCGAGTCCAGCAGTAACATGATGCGCCCCTTGCTTGCGCCCATAGGTGAAGCATTTATTCGGGAAAAAAATCGATATGCAGCACCGGAACACAAACTAGTGATTTTTAATCATGCCCAGGAACGCTGGGCAGCACGACTTAAAATGATGCCCCCAGAACAGCGTAAACAATTGTTGGCAGCTGCACAGGAGCAAAGACAACAGATCGAGCAGCGAAATACTAAACGGCAACAAAGGCAGGAACAACTAGCACAACGCCGTAAGCAACATCAACAGCAGCACGAAGCAAAGCTATTGCAGCTCAAAGCCACCAACCCGGAAGCGTATCAGCGAATGATGCAAGCCCGGGAAGAAATCCGACTGGGTTTTTATCCTCCCACCAGGTAACGACAAAATATAGAACCCTAAATCGAGAATGCTGACGGCATTTTAACCAGTAACCCCGGAGTTACTGTGTGTCTTCGTGCTTCTGCGACAATGTCTCTTTTATGCTTAAGGAAACTCTGATTAATTCAGTGTTTCCGCAGCATAAAGGATGTGCTGCCATGCTCAATGGCTGTTAAGCCATTGAGCATGAAGAAAAGGTAAAATGCGATTTTACCTTTTTCGTGCTCTGATCATTCACGGATGAATGAATCAGAGTTTCCTTAATTCTTAATTTCACAGATCAGACCTTGCGCAATCCAGCTTTTGAGGAAACTGGCAGCATGCAGCGGTACTTCCTGTTCGTCCATCATCTCGGCCAGCACTTCACAGACTTCTTCGAAGCTACCGCCGTCACGAAGTTTGTCCAGCGCCAGTTGTTCCTGCTGTGGCAGGGAACGATACCGGGTCACCAGTTGTTCGCGCCAGATCAACCAGTGAGTGGTTGTTTCACATTCGGCGCTAATCGGCGTCGGTGGTTCGGCCGTCAGAGCCTGCCATATAGCCACCGTGTTCCATTCGAATACATGTCGCTGTACCGATGAATGTAATACAAACTTCAAATCCGGCCATGCATCCGGTGGTATGAGGGCCATGTCCTGTTCGGTAAACAGGCTAACATCGGCGGCATCGAAAGCCTGTCCCAGACTCCATTCAAACTGCGCCAGCTCATGCAGCCAGCTCATTTCGGCGTAAGCTTCATGCTGGTGGATAAAACCGGGCATGTCGCAGCCAAAATCCCGCAAGCTGAAATAGCGGGATGGGTACGCCTGGATATACTCCTCGGCAAGCTGGTTAAATGCATCTTCACCTAGTGCCAGCAACGTGGCGGAATAATCATTCGCCAGGGTTTCTTTCAAACGTGCGGCATAGGCATAACTATAAACCGATAGCTGTACTTCCGGCGTGGCACGACCGCTGGCACTGACCCATGCGATTGAATCCGCCTGTTGCGGATGCAACACACAGTCCTGAAATGTTTGTTGTAATTTCGCCAGCCGGTTCATTTAGCTATGCCACCTGTTGTTTCAGTTCCCGCTCGCCAATGCGGCGAACCTGCTCCAGTTCCTGCAGCAGTTCGTCCAGCGGCGGGATATGATCGTCCCGTTCGATCATGGTGGAGACCCGGCCAAAACGTTGTACCGCCGTGGCATACAGTTCGAACACCGGATCGGCGATGGGATGGTCGTGGGTATCGATAATTAAATTTTGTTCGTGGCTATGGCCAGCCAGATGAAACTGGTACACGCGCTCGACCGGAATAGCCTGTAAATATTGTTGCGGATCTAGGCGATGATTGTGGGCACTGACGTAGATATTATTGATGTCCAGTAGAATCAGGCAGTCAGCGCGTTCGGCCACTTCACGCAGGAACTCCCATTCGCTCATTTGCGAATCGCTGTAACTGACGTAGCTGGAGACATTCTCCAGCAACATCTGTCGGCCCATGTAATCCTGCACTCGGCTGACACGGTCAGCGACATGCTGTATCGCTTCTTCGGTATAAGGTAAAGGCATTAAATCGTGCAGGTTGACGCCGTTCACCCCGGTCCAGCACAGATGATCAGAAAACCACTCGGGTTGCACGCGTTCGATCAGCGCCTTCAAGCGTTTCAGATAATCAGGATTCAGCGGTTCGATACTGCCGATGGACATGGAGACCCCGTGCATGACCATGGGATAGTGTTCACGAATCCGGTTTAAATAATCCAGCGGCTTGCCGCCATCCACCATATAATTTTCAGAAATAATTTCAAACCAGTCCACTTCGGGACGGTTCTTTAATACCGCGTCATAATGTTCTTTACGTAAGCCCAGGCCGTAACCCAGGCAGGGACGGGAGCTGTGTTGCTGGTTTGCGGCCATGGATATATCCAACATGGAGTCAGTAAACAAAAAACGCTGGCGCCTGAATTTGCATCAGACGCCAGGCTCGTACGTGGTGAAGCTTATTTCTTGGCCTTGTTCACCGAACCACCGGTGGATTCACACGCATGTTTGGGCATGGCAACAAAACCCATACCCTTGCAAGCAGAATGGCCCTTGCAGGCATTGGTAGCGGTTTTGAAGTCGTTATGCCCCTTACAGGCGTTCACACCATAACATTTAACTGTATCGTTGCTGCTAGCCTGTACTGCAGTGATCGGTGCAACTGAAAAAATTGCAGCTGCAGCTGAGGCCATTGCGATAGCAGTAAATTTGCGTCTTGTAGTCATAGATACCTCCGAGTATTTACACTTTATAAGATATGGCCTTGTGCCATGCGTCATGAACACCGGTTGTTGTTCCGGCGCTCATTGCATTATTAAACGGAAATAGTCACAAAAGTATCACAAGCCCATCACATTCCTTGCAGACTCCATGAGAGTTACACACTGCAGGAACATGTATCTGACAAGTTGATCTCAACGAGGTTCTCAGGGATATCTAAGGAAGCTCTGATTAATTCATCCATAAATTATCAGAGCACGAAAAAGGTAAAATGCGATTTACCTTTTTCTTCATATTCAATGGCTTAACAGCCATTTAATATAGCAGAGCATCCTTGTGCTGCGGAAACTCTGTATTAATCAGAGTTTCCTTAATTGAAGACTCGGGCTATGCTGCATCAGACCACACCAGCAGACAGGATTAGAACGCCATGATAGACGAGAAAATTACCGTAAGGGCCACCGAAAATGACCAGACCCTTGAAGTTCTGGTTTACAGCAAACGCGAGGACCAGATCGAAGTAGTCGTTGGCGCCGGAGCGCATAGCGTCAAATGCCAGCTTCTACCCACCAGCAATGGCATGGCTTATGCGGGCAATGTGATGGGCCGGGAGATTGTCTACGAAAGAAGCCGGCAACAGGTGCAGGCCGATATTGACCAGGCCAAACCATCAACTCGACGCAGGTAGTACTGGCAATTTAAACAATCAAAATAGACTTACAATTCAATAATGAGCACACCTTCCCGAAACGCTTGTTGTAAATCAAGATAACCGCATCTAAATCGACATTGGGCCTATCTACACTGGATTAGCGTATGCCTGCACAGGCTTCTCTGTTACATTGAAATATACGTGAGATGAACCTAGTCTGTATTGCATCTTCAGCGCCTTTCTGATCCTCCACCAGCTTGCGGAGCACCACAAATTCGGCTGCTCTTGTGGTCCGGTCCCGGGCATAGGTCACGTACGCACTAATGCAACTGACTGAGGTATACATATATGAAAACGTTAATAAAAACTGGCATATTAAGCGCGGCTATCACACTTGCAACCATAGGTAGCGCCCAGGCATGGTGGGGTGGCAACAACTACGGTCCTTTCAATGGTAATGGCAATGGCGGTTTTAATATGAACTTCCGCGGCAATGGTGGTGGAAATGGTTACGGTCAGGGTTATGGCAATCCTTACGGTGGCTATGGCGCACCTTACGGTTATGGTGGCGGCCCTGGTGGTTATGGTGCCCCATACAGATATGGCGGCCGACCTGGTGGCTACGGTGCACCATACGGAGCGCCTGCACCCCGCGGCTATGGCGCCCCTTACGGAGCACCTGGCGCGTACCCACCACCTGCGCAACAACGTTAAACCTTGCAGTAAAAATACATCGGAGCGGAACCTGCCTTTTGGGTTCCGCTCTTTTATACCTGGACCGGTATAAAAAGTATTTGATCCCCCGATTCGACAACATGGTGGATAACCTGATGAATTCAGGACGAGTAAACATCTGTCACAGTTAAATCATTTCATCTTTCGGGTGTATACCTCAAAACAAACAGCACACGCACTTACTGAAACAGTGCCTTCAACACTCGCTCCGATGCTTCCAGCGCACCTTCGAGAAAGCCACCAAAATCACTAGCGGTCTCGGTACCGCTAAAATACAATTTTTTATTCCAGTAATCCTGCTGCAGCGAACCATGGCCATATAACGGATGACTTGCCGGTGGAATTTCATCTTCAGCAGTTGCGGTTAATGGTTCATTAAACCAGTCCATAATCATGACATCCTCAGGCTGTGCCGCTTGCTTGCCAAACAACCGTACCAGTTGCTCCAGAATCAGCCCATCCAGATCATCGCGACACCTGTTTCGCAGTGGCGCAGGCAGTGCAAAAAAACCGGATAGCGCTGCGTGTGCACCATCGTGTGAACTGGCGTCAAATATCTCCGCCAGTGCCGCACCCTGGTATGACGCCAGTGCACTGCCGGACAAATTCGCTTCGCGCCAGAACGGGCGAGCATAACGGATCACCGCTTTTGCATGCCCTGCCATCCAGGTAATGGTGTTATGCATGACGCCCTGCAAGCCTTGATCCAGTTCCGGCTGAAAGCTGATACTATTCACCAGCACACGGGGCGGGATGGTTATCACCACCTGGCGGGCTTTCACACTACGTTGTATTGTGTCATGCTGAAACAGCAGTTCGACATAATCATCGTGATCAACGACCCGCTGCAAATGATGATCTAGTTTCAGTACATCCTCTGGCAGTTGCTGCAATAAAGCTTCTATTAACGCATAGCTTCCGCCATGAATTCTGCGGGCGGCGGCATAACTTCGTTGATCCATATATTTCTGCGGTGGCAGGTCTCTTTCGGATTGATACAGCGATGCACCACTAAGCCATTGCGGATAGATGTCAATCTCGCCGGACTCAATAAACCGTGCCAGGCGCGGCTGAAATTCTGGCCATATCCAGCCCGGTCCCAGATCGAAACGGAAAGCACCAGTCCCAGGTCGGCTCAGTATCCGCCCACCCGGGCGGGAACGCGCTTCAAACACCGCAATAGAACGGTTCGTGTTCGCTAACTGTTGTGCAAGTGACAGTCCGGCTAAACCGCCACCAATAATCGCAATATCCATCAGCATCACACTAAACCGTTGTCTGGTTGGCACCTGAATCCGTGACTTCAATGCGGATAACAGAGTGCAAGATATTGGTTTCACAGTGGATTTTAAAAAATCTTAGCTTCACCCTCAGGTTAAGCGGGTATTTTTTAAACCGCTGTGGAATCAAGAGCTGTGCTCTGTGCCGTAGTGAAGTCACGGATTCAGGTGACAGTTAGATGCAGGATATCTGCCTGCTTGTCCAGGCAGGCCACCCGGATACCACAGCCCTCAATTAATCGCCTGTACATAGTGCAACTCCTGAAATTATCGAAAAACCGGACATGATCCTTAGCCTGACACAAAGTGGTATTTGCGACAACGACCACAAATCGATTGTAAAAGAACCGACAATTATGCCGGCTTCGCAAGCGCTTATACCTGAAAATTAAACGTTTATAAGCTGGTACAGCAATTGCACCATTTACACCATTGGCAAACCAGCATTGGGAGCGCGTAATGCCTGCATGTTTTTAACTCAAGTGTAACGACCAAGGCCAGTATTATTTCCATTTTCTCAATACCAGTGGCGAGTTGCTGCTGATGAGCGGCGACTACCCGGACAAGCTGGGAGCCAAACAGGCGATTAAAGATGTCCGGGTTGGCTCCTTGATGTCCGAGCAGATCGCCGCCGGCAAAGTACCTGCCGGTGACAGTTTTTTTGTGATCAAGGATAAAAGCGGCGACATCCTGGTGAAAAGTATCCTGTTCGACAACCAGATAGTGTTTGACAATGCCCTGCATAGCGTCAAGGACAACGCCTGCGTCGCCGACATCAATGACCTGAGTCAGGCAAGCCATAGCTCGTTCACACATGGGTATAGGACTGGATATCACCAAAGAACTGGCCACCATCGGCGTGACCCTCACCGAACTGACGGCCATCACCCGGATGATCAACCGTGAACTGAAAAACAGCGAGTTCGGCGAACACTTTAATAAAATGGTTGCCGACCTGGGCAAGGCTTATGAAGTAGTGACAACTAACCTGCTGCCCCTGTGCGAGTTTGATACCGAAGCCGGTTTCATCAAAACTTTCGATGCATACCATGATGCCTGCAGCGCCTGTTACCTGACAGAAATCAGCAAACCCCGAAACTACGGCGAAGCGGCATATGAAGAATACCTGCTACTGCAAACCATGAAAGAAAGTAAAACCAGCCACCCGCTACTAAAACGCAGCTTCGCCCGGCTCAATTATTTCATCGATAAATGGATCACCAATGATTCCTGGCTGGCCATGTGCACCGACAACCTGTTCAAACGCCTACAGGTTCTGTTGAAAGAGATTGCGGCGTTAAAACTGAAAGATCCGGGTGATGCTTTCATTATTTATCAATCGGCATTTGCCGATTTCAAAACCTGTCTCCTGCTCATCGAACAGAAATCCGACGCACTCAAAGCCAGCCAGGACTGAACCATTACTCGCCCAGTCTTGGTGTAATGCTTATACTGAATTCGTCAGGCGTTACACCTCATCAGGCCTATGAGCAAACGCATTGTCATTTGTCCAGGGTCACCCGGACGCCAGCCAGAAACACTTCAGGCACGCCCTGGCTGCCGCCTATGCCGAAGCAGCCATACAGGCAGGTCACGAGATGCGTATCATCACCATCGCCGAGCTGGACTTCCCCTGTTACGCAGCTACGAAGACTACTACCCGCAGCAACCACCGCCGATTATCCAGCAGTGCCAGGAGGATATTCGATGGACCGAACACCTAGTGCTGGTCTACCGCTGGCTCTTCGGCGCCCACAGCCTCAAGAGCCAGGAGCGGAACGTACTCAAATCTGCGGTATCAAACCCAGCCGGGAAAGTCTGGTAGGCATGGAGGAAGGCAGCACCAGACCCGCCGGGGCTGGCTGGATAAAATGGCGAAGCGGCGCAGAACCGGCAGTTAAGCGGCTACCTTCCTGATCCAGGCGATATCGAGTAAAATGCCCCTCTTTTTGTCTCGTAGTGGAACAACAAGATGGGCAGAGCCTACCAGAACCGAAAAGCATCTATCGCCAAAACCTCCGACGCCAAGGCCAAGGTCTACAGCAAACTGAGCCGGGAAATCTACGTGTGCGCCAAATCCGGCGGGGTTGACCCGGACGGCAACCTGGCCCTGCGCAGCCTGCTGGACCGGGCCAAGAAAAACCAGGTCCCCAGCCATGTTATCGAAAAAGCCCTCGACAAGGCCAAGGGCGGAGAAGGTGAAGACTTCGCTGTTGCCCGTTATGAAGGTTTCGGCCCCGGCGGTGTGATGGTGACCGTGGACTGCCTCACCGACAACCCCAACCGTACCTTCGGCGATGTACGCCAGTGTTTCACCAAGACCAAGTGCAAAATCGGAAGCGAAGGCAGCGTCAGCCACATGTTTGATCACAGTGCCATCCTGGTGTTTGAGAACGACGACGAAGAAGCCGTCCTGGAAGCCCTGATGGAAGCCGACGTGGATGTCACCGACATCGAAAACGAAGACGGCAGAATCACCGTGTTCGCTCCCCACACCGAATACTTCAAGGCCAAGAGCGCTCTCAGCGATGCTTTCGGTGAAATCGATTTCGATGTGGACGAAATCCAGTTCCTCCCCCAGACCACCACGCCTATCAGCGGTGAGGATAAGGAAATGTTCGAAAAATTCATGGACATGCTGAATGACCTGGATGACGTGCAGAATGTGTACCACAATGCCGCGCTATAGGCACGGCATTGTGGATTAAGAATTTAGAATGAAGAATTCGGAATTAAAAGATGGACACGGAGACACAGAGATTCACAGAGATTCACAGAGAGAGTTTGTTGTAGATGGCGTCTGAAAACATGCAAATCATTAATATTCTAAAATCATAAATTCATAATTCTTAATTCTTAATTCATATACTCCCATCGGGAGTATAATAAAGCCATCACCCATACACCCGGGGAGGTGCGTCATGGCGATCTCAGTCACATTACACCAATACCTGACACAACAGGGCATCGATTACGAGCTGGTGCCCCATCGCCACACCGAGTCCAGTATGAACGCGGCGAGTACGGCCCATATCCCGGCGGCGGAAATTGCCAAACCGGTGATACTGGAAGATGAAGTCGGATACCTGATGGCGGTGGTGCCCGCCCACCAGCATGTGCGTATCCGCGAGGTCAACAAACTGCTTGGGCGCAAGCTGGGGCTGGCAACCGAACAGGAACTCATTCCCCTGTTTACGGATTGTGAGGAAGGTGCGATACCGCCGGTGGGCCAGGCATTTGGCATGAAAACCATTGTGGACGACTGTCTGGGGGAATGCCCGGACGTCTACCTGGAAGCCGGTGACCACCGGGACTTTATCCACCTGCGGGGATCAAGCTATCGCAAACTCATGTCGCAGGCGCAACACGGAAAAATCAGCTAAGGCGGAAGGGATTTGCTCTCTTCCGTTGCTGCTCAGACCTCGGGCATGATGGGCGTCAGTTTCCAGATATCCTGATTGTAATCCAGCATGGTGCGGTCGGTTGAAAACTTACCACTACTGGCAGCATTGATAATACTCATGCGCGTCCAGGCTTCGGTGTCACGATAAGCGGCTTCCACACGTTGCTGGGCATCCACAAAACTGCGGAAATCCGCCGCGGTTAACCAGGGGTCGTATTCACTGGTAATGGAATGAATAATGGGATCGAACAGGCCCATTTCAAACTGGCTGAAATGCCCGCTTTCGAGTAAATGCATCACTGCCTTCAGGTCCTCATCCGCGGCGATAATCTCGCGCGGACGATAATGGCTTTTGGTTTCGGCAACTTCTTGTGCCGTCAGGCCAAACAGGAAAAAGTTATCCTCTCCAGCTTCTTCCCTGATCTCTATATTCGCTCCATCCAGGGTACCGATAGTGATGGCGCCGTTCATCATAAACTTCATATTACCGGTGCCGGATGCTTCCTTGCCGGCAGTGGAAATCTGTTCCGACAAATCCGCCGCCGGGCAAATCACTTCCATGGCAGAGACACGGTAGTTATTAAAAAACACGACCTTTAATTTATCGCCTACGTCCGGATCGTTGTTTACCACGTGGGCGACATTGTTAATCAGTTTAATAATCAACTTGGCTATGGCATAACCGGGCGCCGCCTTGCCACCGATCAACACACAACGTTTGGTCCAGTTAGCCACATCGCCGCGTTTGATACGGTTGTAGAGATGGATCACGTGCAGTACGTTGAGTAACTGGCGTTTGTACTCATGAATACGTTTCACCTGGATATCGAAAATGGCATCGGTGTCGAATTTTACCCGGGTACTTTTTTCAACCATTTCCGCGAGGCGTTGTTTGTTGGCGGTTTTTACCTCACGCCACTGGGCACGGAATGTTTCATCCTCCACAAAGGGCAACAGGTTTTTCAGTTGCGACAGATCGGTAATCCAGCCATCACCGATTTTGCTGCTCATCAGTTCGCACTGGCCAGGATTGCACATGGCCAGCCAGCGACGCTGGGTAACGCCGTTGGTTTTATTGTTGAACTTATGCGGCCAGAGTTCATAGAAATCCTGAAACAGGCCTTCGACCAGTAATTTGGAATGCAGCTCGGCCACGCCGTTGATGGAAAAGCTGCCGACGATGGCGAGATGTGCCATCTGCACCATGGGTGTCGGGCCTTCTTCGATAATCGACATACGTCGCATACGATGGGTATCACCCGGCCAACGTTGCGCCACTTCCGCCATGAAACGCGCATTGATTTCGTAAATAATTTCCAGCAGGCGCGGTAACAGTTTTTCGAACATCTGTACCGGCCATTTTTCCAGTGCTTCCGGTAACAAAGTGTGATTGGTATAAGCCATGGTCCGGCCCACAATATTCCAGGCTTTATCCCAGTCGAAGCGATATTCATCCACCAGCAATCGCATCATTTCCGCCACGGCAATACTGGGATGGGTATCGTTCAGCTGAAAACAGTTTTTCTCCGCAAAGCCGTCGAAGTTACGGCCCTTCAGACGTACCCAGCGACGTAGCACATCCTGCAAACTGGCGGAGGCGAGAAAATACTGTTGACGCAGGCGCAGTTCCTTACCGTTTTCACTGGCATCATTGGGGTACAGCACCATGGTGATATGTTCGGCGTTATTCTTCGCCGCCACCGCTTCGGCATAATCACCAGCGTTAAACTCTTCCAGATCGAACTCATCGGTCGCGGTAGATTTCCATAATCGCAGACTGTTCACGGTGTTGTTTTCATAACCGGGAATCGGTACGTCAAACGGTAGCGCCAGCACATCGTGGGTACCGACCCAGCGCACTCGCGTGTGATTATTCTCGTCACGGTAATATTCGGTATACCCGCCAAACCGGACCCGTTGGGTAAACTCAGGACGTTCCAGCTCCCAGGGGTTACCGTCCCGCAACCAGTGGTCCGGTTCTTCCAGCTGGTAACCGTTCTCGATTTTCTGGCGAAACATGCCGTAGTCATAGCGCAAGCCGTAACCCAGCACCGGTAACTGCAAGGTGGCGCAGCTATCCAGGAAACACGCCGCCAGGCGTCCCAGGCCGCCATTACCCAGGCCCGCATCCATTTCACTGGATTCCATGTCTTCATATTCGATGCCGAAATCGTGCAGCACCTTGTGTATTTCTTCGGTAATACCAAGATTCAGCATGGCATTACCCAGGGCCCGGCCCATGAGGAATTCCAGTGACAGGTAACAGGTGCGGCGCGCATCGGTGCGCTCATAGGTGAGGCGGGTATTTTTCCAGCGATCCATCAACCGGTCGCGCACCGTATAGGCCAGAGCTTCATACAGATAATGATTGGTGCAGTGTGATTCATCCCGTCCCAGGGTACGGTTGAAATAGCGGCGGAAATCTTCCGTCAAGGTATCCGCATCCATAGCAATCGGCGGTAGATCGATTAAGGTTTTGTGGGAAGCAAACACATCGGTATTCGAGTTCTTCATAGGCATTTGATTTTTTCACCGGGGGTAGACGAAACCATTATAAGCAGCTTGTTTAGCAATTGGTAATCTTTTAATTTCAGCGCAATGGTAGTATAGAACGAGATTAGTGTAAGCGGCTAACGACCACGCAATACACTCCTTTTAAAGCGATTAATTCATCAGGCATATTTTTTAAGGAAGCTCTGATTCATTCATCCGTGAATTATCAGAGCTTCCTTAATTGTCACCTGACGCGGGCCCGGCACGACGGACGCTGTCAGGCACAAGGTCGGCAAACTGTGAAAAGTTATCCTGAAATGCCTGCGCAAGTTCATGGGCTTTGGCCTGATAGGCGGCTTTATCTTCCCAGGTATTCTCGGGCCGAAGCACCTCATCCGGCACACCAGGGCAATGCTCGGGCACCAGCACCTTGAAAACAGGGTCCGCCTGCATGGGCACTGAATCCAGCTCACCGTTGAGTGCCGCATTCAACATCGCACGCGTGTGATCAATATCCATGCGTTCACCAACGCCATAGGGTCCACCGCTCCAGCCGGTATTAATCAACCAGCAATGTACACCGTGCTGGCGAATTTTATTGCCCAGCAGGTCACCATACACACTCGGGCGCAGGGTTAAAAACGGCGCGCCAAAACAGGCACTGAAGGTCGCCTGGGGCTCCTTGATGCCGGCCTCGGTACCCGCCACCTTGGCGGTATATCCAGAAAGGAAATGATACATGGCCTGCTCCGGCGTCAGCTTTGCGATGGGCGGCATCACCCCAAACGCATCGGCGGTGAGCATGACGATATTCCTGGGGTGGTCATTGAGACCAGGATACAGGGCACCGGGTATGTGGGTAATGGGATAGGCGGCACGGGTATTCTCCGTCAGGCTATCATCATCCAGATCCAGGGTACGATGGCGAAAATCCATGCCGACATTTTCAATGATGGTGCCAAAGCGCCGTGTCGTCTCATAAATCAGCGGTTCTTTTTCTTTGGACAGGTGTATGGCCTTGGCATAGCAACCGCCTTCCAGGTTAAACACACCATCATCACCCCAGCCGTGTTCATCATCGCCAATCAGGCGCCGCTGGGGGTCCGCCGACAGGGTAGTTTTACCGGTACCGGAGAGTCCAAAAAATACTGCCACATCATCCTGCTCGACGACATTGGCTGACGAGTGCATACTTAGTACACCCTGTTGTGGCAGCAGGTAATTCATCACTGAAAAAATCGATTTCTTGATTTCACCAGCATACTGGGTGCCGCCGATAAGCACAATTTTTTTACCGAAATGAACAATAATGAAGGCTTCGGAATTGGTACCATCGATACTGGGCTGGGCATGAAAATGGGGTACGTGCAATACCGTGAATTCCGGCCAGTCTGCCTTCACCGGACGATTCAGCGTAGTGGGCCGAAGAAACATATTGCGCGAAAATAGTGCATGCCATGCCATCTGGGTAATCACACGCACCGGCATTTCGTAGTGTTCATCCGCACCCACCAGGAGATCCTGCACATACAGCTCACTGCCCTGCAGGAATACACATACTTTCTTAAATAGCTTATCAAACCCGGCTTCCGAGAACGGCTGGTTCACCTTACCCCACCAGATATTGTCGCGACAATCCGGCTCATCCACCACGAATTTATCGTTGGGTGCACGCCCTGTAAAACTTCCTGTACGCGTTACCAGTGGGCCATTGTGGGCAAGAAACCCCTCACGGCCACGAATTGCCGCCTCGTACAACTGCGCGGTCGTCAGGTTCCAGCGAACATTATCGATATTCGTCAGACCCAGGGCCGACAATACATCTCTCAGGGCTTCAATACTCATGGGTATCTCCGGATTCATTACACGGTACACGATGGGATTAAGTGCTTTACAAAATATTAACGCAAATAAGATGCCATCTAAGCATGCACACTTCTTGGAATTCAGTACACGGAACTACACGCTTTACAGTAAACGATAAAGCAGGCAGCTTTGCCATGACATAGCGCAAGATTACCCGAATCGTCAGCAACCAGCAGAGCGAATTGAATTAAATTTTCAGAGAAACTCTGATTAATTCAGAGTTTCCTTAATTCTTGTATTCCGGCATTTCCTTAATAAACACATCATGCTTGCTATAAGGTATCTCGATACCTTCTGCATTAAAGCGATTATAAATAGTGGTGTTCAGCACATCCAGTACCCGGCCACGAACTTCGGGGTTTTCCACCCACACCAGCAACTCGATATCCAGGCTGGAATTACCAAAGTTACGGAAACGTACCCGCGGCTCCGGATCATCGCACACCTGCGGTTCCGTCATGGCCACATCCATCAGCAGCCCTTTCACCTGGTCGATGTCGGAGCCATAGGCAACCCCCACTTTCACGCGCAGGCGAAATTTTTCATACGGGCCTCCGGATTCATTGGTGATGCGGGTATTCCCCATCACCGCATTGGGGATGGTAATTTCCACATCATCCCGTGTCAGCAGACGTGTACTACGAATACCAATATGGGTAACCTTGCCTCGCTCGCCACTATCCAGCACCACATAGTCGCCGAGTTTGTAAGGACCATCCGCCAGTATAAAAACCCCGGAGAACAAATTCGCCAGGGTATCCTTGGCGGCAAAACCGATGGCGATACCGGCAATGCCCGCTGAAGCCAGCCAGGCGGTCATATCGATATTCCAGGAACGGAATATCAGGTACACCGCCACAATCAGCACCACGATAAAGCCCATGTTCTGGAACAGCGGCCGGGTCTGTAGCCGAACCAGCGCCTGAGCCTGTGACGGTGCCGAGTCAGACATGGCATTCAAAACGAGCCGGATAAACTTGAGCATAAACCCGGTCCAGATAATGATCAGCACCGTCGCCACCAATGACTGCACGATGGCATATAACTGCGCCGACAGCTGCAAGGGTAAAACCGCAACCAGCACACCGACCAGGAACAGGCTCCAGAAAACCGGTCGCCGTAGATGCCTTAGTAGCTGGTCATCCCACTGCATTTTTGTTCGACTGGCAAGGCGCGCAATCAGGGTATTCATAATGGCCGTCGCCAGACGAGCGACGATAAAGCTAATGAGCAGAATCACCAGGGGAATAACAAAGGGATAATGACTAAAAAAACCAAGCACCGGGTCCAGCCGAGTTAAGACATCACTTAACAGGCCAGTTTGATCCTGGCTGGTGACTGGGGAGTTGATGACTGGATTCATGGTTATTCCCGCCTGGATGAGTTAATAGCGCACGGAGGCGTTATAAATAAAAAGCTAACACCAGCGCGCACTTTCTTAATTCTTAGGAAACTCTGATTAATTCAGAGTTTCCGCAGCACAAGGATGTGCTGCCATTTTCAATGGTTGATAAGCCATTGAAAATGAAGAAAAAGGTAAAATCGCATTTTACCTTTTTCGTGCTCTGAT
>Ga0114931_10001678_pt1 | contig 28170 bp, 26 predicted proteins | sample 2SBtaG_FD_89579 | JGI IMG/M metagenome (GOLD analysis project Ga0114931, IMG submission 89579) | Deep subsurface microbial communities from Kolumbo volcano to uncover new lineages of life (NeLLi) - 2SBTROV14_V59a metaG | ecosystem: Environmental > Aquatic > Marine > Volcanic | place: Kolumbo... | reverse complement strand
GCCACCGACGACTGCCAGGAGGATCTCCTGACGAATGACCACTGCGATGGCTCCGAGCGCGCCGCCCAGGGAGAGGGCGCCCACGTCTCCCATGAATAGCTGCGCGGGGTAGGTGTTGAACCACAGGAAGCCCAGGCCGCCGCCCACCAGCGCCCCGCAGAAGATCGCCAACTGGCCGGCGCCGGGGACCGCCTTGATCGCGAGGTAGCTCGCGATCTGTGCGTGGCCCGCCGCATACGAGAGGAGCAGGAAGGTGCCCGCGGTGATCATCACGGGGCCGATGGCAAGCCCGTCGAGGCCGTCAGTGAGGTTGACTGCGTTGCTCGTGGCTACGATGACAAGGGCTGCCAGTGGCACATAGAGCCAGCCCAGGTGCGGCGTGAAGTTCTTGAAGAAGGGCACCGCCAGCTCCTGGTCGAAGTTCGGGTCGGTGTAGATCAGCCAAGCTACGCCGAGAGCGAGAACGCACTGCCAGAGGAGCTTGGTGCGGGCTCGGATGCCGGCGCTGTGGCCCTCCTGGACCTTGATGTAGTCGTCCACGAAGCCCAGCACGCCGTAGCTCAGGGTGAGCCCCAGCACGATCCAGATCGCCCGGTTGGAGAGATCCGCCCAGAGCAGCACAGAGACGGCGAGGGAGAGCAGGATCAACAGGCCGCCCATGGTGGGGGTTCCTGCCTTCGCCTGATGGTCCGGTCCGACGTCGCGAATGGGCTGGCCGACGTGGAGTGTCTGAAGCGCTCGGATGATACGCGGGCCCAGCAGGAAGGAGAGGAACATGGCCGTCAGCATCGCGGCCGCGGTGCGAAAGGTGATGTAGCGGAAGACGTTGAAGGCGCCGATCGTGTCGGAGAGAGGAACCAGCAGGTGGTAGAGCACTAGGTATCCTCCCGGGGCACGACAGCTGGGCTTTCGACCAGGGCTTCGACGACCTGCTCCATGCGCATGCTGCGCGAGCCCTTGACAAGGACCCAGGCCGAGCCGCCCAGCCGCTGCCTCACCTCGCGTGCGAGTGCCTCGTGGCTGTCGGCGATGCGGATCTGCTCGGTGTCCATGCCGCCGTCCCGCGCTCCCTTCGCCACATCGCCGGCATGGCTGCCGAAGGCGAAGACGAAATCGAGGCCGAGCTTCGCCGCCAGCCCACCCGCCGCGTGATGGGCGCTGCGGGAGCACTCTCCGAGCTCGCCCATGTCCCCGAGCACGGCGATGCCGGGCGCGCTGCCCTTCAGCCTGGCAAGGCTCCGCAACGCGGACTCCATGGGCTGCGGGTTGGCGTTGTAGCTGTCGTCGATGAGTACGCCGCCCGAAGCGAGGGGTCGCTGGGCCATGCGGCCATCGATGCCGCTCCAGCCCTCCAGCCCCTCCACGACCTGGTCGATTCCCGCTCCTGCTGCCTGGGCCGCTGCCGCAGCTGCCAGCGCGTTGGCGACGCAGTGGGAGCCCAGTCCCGCGATCCGCACCTCGCGTCGCTCCCCGAACGCGTGAAGCTCGAAGGCGTGGCCCGCTGCCCCGAGCTCGCGCAGGCTGGCGGCGTGGACCTCGGTGCCGCCCGTCAACGCGAAGCGCACCACGCGAGCGCGGGTGCGCTTTGCCTGGGCAAGGGCCAGCGGATCGTCGGCATTCACGACCGCGGTTCCCTCGGCGGGCAGGGCCGCAAGCAGCGCCCCTTTTTCCTTGGCGATCTCCTCCCGGCTGCCCAGGTGCTCGATGTGGGCTGTCCCCACATTGGTGATCACTCCGATGCTTGGGCTTGCGATAGCCGCGAGGCCTGCGATCTCGCCGTGGTGGTTCATGCCCATTTCGACGATCACGGTGCGGTGCCCCGCATCGCGCTGGAGCAGGGTAAGGGGCAGGCCGTAAGCGTTGTTCAGGTTTCCGCGGTTCTTGAGGCAAGGACCCCCGAGCTCGAGGATGGACGCGCACATCTCCTTGGTCGAGGTCTTCCCGTTGCTCCCGGTAATCGCCACCACAGGGCCGTCGAAGGAAGCGCGGTGGCCCCGCGCCAGCGCGCCGAGGCCAGCGGTCGTGTCGCGCACCTCGATGACCGGCAGATCCGCCGGGCCGGGCACGGCTCCTGCCCGCTCCACCATCAGGCCGGTGGCGCCCGCGGCCAACGCCTGGCCCAGATAGTCGTGAGCATCGTAACGGGGGCCTCGAATGGCCACGAACAGAGCGCCAGGCGGGAGGCTGCGCGTATCCGTGGCGACGGCGTTGAAGCGTACATGAGCTCCAGCACGGAGCAGGCGTCCCCGGCACCAACGCACGGCGTCGCCCGCCTCGAAGGGGATCACGCGCTGCCCTCCGCGCCTTCACCCCGCGCATGGGTACCAAGCGCGCGGGCGGCCTCGTCGCGGTCGTCGAAGGGCAGCCTCCGCTTGCCGATGATCTGATAGTCCTCGTGGCCCTTGCCGGCGAGCACGACGAGGTCACCGGGCCGGGCCAGGCCGATGGCGAGATCGATGGCTTCGCGGCGGTCCGCCAGCCTCGCGTAGCTGTGCGGCGCTGCCGCAAGCTCGGTTGGCTCCACCCGCTGCAAACCGGCCAGGCCCGCCTCGACGTCACGCAGGATGGCATCCGGATCCTCGCTGCGCGGGTTGTCGCTGGTGGCCACTGCCCGGTCGCTGAAGCGGGCCACGGCCTCCGCCATGAGCGGACGCTTGCCGCGGTCGCGGTCGCCACCGCAGCCGAAGACCGTGATCAGGCGGCCGCGGGTCAAAGGCTTCAGGGTTCGTAGGAGCTTTTCTACGGCGTCGGGTGTGTGGGCGTAGTCCACGAGGACCGTGGGACCCGGAGTGGCACCGCCTTGGGGAGGAACACGCTGGACACGGCCGGGAACCTGCGGGCAGTGCCCCACACCACGCGCGATGGCATCCACTGGCAGCCCGAGCCCCACGCCCACACCGACTGCGACCGTCAGGTTCTCGAGGTTGAAGTCCCCGAGCAGTGGCAACACCACTTGCAGGGGGCCGCTGGGAAGGGCCAGGCGCACAGTGCTTCCGTCCAGGCTTACCTGTGCTTCTTCTACACGAACCTCGGCCCGCGGGTCGCCGGCACGCGAGACGCGGATGTATCGGGCGTCTCCAGCCGCTGCGAGGAACTCCGCTGCGGAAGGGTCGTCGAGGTTCACCACGGCCGTGCCGCCCGGCGCAAGCAGCTCGGAGAAGAGGCGCGTCTTGGCATTGCGATAGGCGCCCATGCTTTCGTGGAAATCGAGGTGGTCCTGGGTGACATTGGTCATGGCCACGACACCGAAGTGGCAGCCATCGACGCGCCCGAGGGCGAGCCCGTGGGAAGAAACCTCCATGGCGACCGCGTCCACCCCGGCCGTGCGCATGCCGCGTAGCGTTCGCTGCAGGTCGAGGCTTTCGGGCGTGGTATTCGTGGCGCGTTCGTGTTTCTGGCCGTAGCGGATTTCCACGGTGCCGATGATTCCCGGCAGGTGCCCGGCCTCGCGCAGCATCGACTCGAGCAGGTAGGCGGTGGTGGTCTTGCCATTGGTCCCCGTGATTCCCACGAGATGAAGCTCCCGGGCGGGCTCTCCGAAGTAACGCACCGCCAGCGGCGCCAGGGCCCGCCGGGTGTCCGCCACCTGGGCCGTCGGAACGCTTGGGCGGAAGGCCTCCGGCAGGGACTCCACCAGCAGCGCCACTGCGCCGAGCGCGAGGGCCTGCTCGAGGTAGTCGTGACCGTCGGCATTGGCACCGCGCAACGCAACGAAGAGGTCGCCCGGCGAAACCGCCCGGGAGTCGTAGTGGATGCCGCGGATCCTGGGGTCGCCGTCGCCGCGCAGGTGGGCTACGAGCGTCGGGGGAAGAGCCTTCAGGAGCTCTGAGAGGCGCATCAGCCGTCCTTCTCCGCAGCCTCGAAGCGGACCTGCACGGGGGCGGATCCCGTGCGAAGGATCGTCCCCGGAGCAGGCGCCTGCCAGACCGCTCGGCCGCGTCCCAGGAGCTTGACCTCCAGGGAGACGCGCGCCGTGACGCGCTTCACCTCGGCGGGGGTGAGGCCCCGGAAATCAGGGAGCAGCAGGAGGTCTCCAAAGGTCGCGATGGCGGGCGGGTGGATCTGGCGCGAGACGTGCGCCATGGCGTGCTCCGGGGGCGCCGCCGGGAGGTCCCGCGACGGCGCCACACCCGGAGCACCGGAGGACGGAGGTGGCTTGGCGACGACCTTGCGCCGAGCGGGGGTGGGGGCCGCGGGCGATCGAGGCGCGCGGGCTGCGAGCGCAACGACCTCCGACCGTTGCGGGTCGACTCGTGCAAGCTGCGGAAGCCCCATTTCCGGAGCCGTGGTGAAGCCTCGCTCGATCAAGGCGGCGGCCGCCGCCTGCGCGAAGAGCGGGGCCGCCGTGGAGCCGGCGGTGTGCGCCTGCCCGGCGGGTTCGTCGAGCATCGTGACGATCACGACCTCCGGGGCATCTGCTGGTGCGACGCCGAGGAACCAGGCGCGGTAGCGATCGCGGAAGTAGCGGCCCTTTCGGGCATCCAGCTTCTGTGCCGTGCCGGTCTTCCCGGCCACGCGTACGCCCCGCAGGGCCGCGCGCCGTGCAGTGCCCTCGGGGCTCACCACCCCTTCGAGCATGGCGAGGACGCTCTGGGCCACCTCGCGGCGAACGACACGCCGGCCGTCCGCCGCCGGCGCCGCCCGCCAGCTTCCACCCGGGTCCCGGCGCGCCTTGACCAGGCGGACGGGTCGCCAGATGCCCCCGTCCGCCAGGGCCGCGGTGGCCGCGGCGAGCTGGATGGCGGTGACGTTCAGGCCCTGGCCAAAGGAAATGGTGGCATGATCCAGGGGCCGCCAGTCCTGGAAGGGGCGCAGCAGGCCAGCGGACTCGTCGGGAAAGCCGCTGCCCGTCGAGCGGCCGAAGCCGAAGGCGCGCAGGGCGGCATAGTGGCGCTCGGCGCCCAGGCGGAAGCCGAGCTTGGCGGCACCGACGTTGCTCGACACACGCAGGATCCCGGCAACATCGAGGAAGTCGTGGGGATGCAGGTCACGGATCGTCTTGCCCGGGACCCGCAGGCGCCCGCCCTCGAGGTCGATCTGCTCGTCCGGCGACACCACGCGGTCTTCCAGGGCCGCGGCCACCAGGAAGGGCTTCAACGCGGAGCCCGGCTCGTCGGCATCGAGAAACGCACGCGAGCGGGAAGCCGGGTAGGGTGTGGTGCGGAAGTGGTTCGGGTCGAAGGGCGGCCATTCGGTCAGGGCCAGGAGGTCCGCGTTGGCGACGTCGAGAGCCACGATCAGGCCGCCCTTGGCGCCGGTGGCTTCGACAGTCTCTTGCAGGGCGCCGGCCAGGGCGGATTGCAACGTGGCATCGAGGGTGAGCGTGACGTCCCCGCCCGCCGCGCGTCGAGGGTCCACGACGCCGTTCGCCAGCAGCTGCCCGCGTGCATCGCGTTCGAGGGCAATCCGGCGTGCGTGGCCGCGGAGCTGCGCGTCTGCAAGCTGCTCGATGCCGCGGGTTCCCACGCCGTCGATATTCGCGAAGCCCAACAGGGCTCCCGCAAGGGGACCCTGGGGATAGGCCCGGCGCGGCTCCGTGACGAGGCCGATGCCCGGGAGGGAGAGGGCGCGAACCCGCTCTGCCTGGGCCTGGGCCACCCAGCGCTGGAGGAAGACGAAGGGTGCCGCGGTCTCGAGGCGCTTCCGCAGCTTGGCCGGCGATGCGTGCAGCACCCGGGCGAGGCTCCGCGCGGTAGCGGCGGGGTGGTCGATCTGGGCTGGAACCGCATAGACGGAGGGGGCCTCGATGGTGACGGCGAGTTCGGCGCCATCGCGGTCCAGAATGGTGCCGCGTGCGGGAGCCAGGCGCAGGACCGTGCCGGTCTGACGGGCGCCGCGCGCGGCTCCGCGCCCGTCCAGAACCGCCAGGTCCGCGGCTCGGGCGGCCAGGAGCGCGAAAAGCAGCAGCAGGCCGACTCCAACCACGCGCAGGCGCAGCCCCGGTCCGCGCAGGTCCGGCGCTCTCATCGGGGGTCCCTGCGCTGCAGGCCCGCGCGGTCCCGACCCCTGTCCGCCGTCGCCAGCTCGATGCGGTCCCGCGGCGGGCCGAAGCCCCGCTTGCGGGCCAGCTCACGGAGGCGTACGGGGTCGCGCAGCTCACGCCAAGCCACCGCGGTGTCACGCTCGGCCTCGAGGAGCTGCGCTTCCTCTGCCGCGAGCTCGGCGAGGCGATAGCGCGTACGCAGGATCGACAGGCGCAGGGCTGCGAGGAGCAGCGCGGCCAGAACGCAGCCCACGAGTACCGCCAGCCAGTGGCCCTGGCGTCCCGGCAGACGGTGTCGAGCGCTCTGCCGAGCGGAACGGTCGCGTTGCCCTCCGACATTCTTCCCCAAGCGTGACTTTGCGGGCCCTCCGACATTCTTCCCCAAGCGTGACTTTGCGGGCCCTCCGACATTCTTCCCCAAGCGTGACTTTGCGGGCGCTGACCGGAAGAGTCGCGCTCGTTCCCGCGTCCAGTGCCGGCTCATGCGGCCACCGGCAGGCGCAGGGCCGCGCGCAGGCGCGCCGACCGTGCACGCGGATTCCTGCGCACCTCTTCCGGGTCGGGTCGCAGGGGCCGGCGCGTGAGTCGGCGCAGAGAAGGCTTTCGCCCACAGGTGCAGACGGGCTGGCGAGGGGGGCAGACGCAGCCACGTTCCAGAGCCAGCAGGCGCCGCTTGACCAGGCGGTCCTCCAGGGAGTGATAGGCGATCACACAGACCCGGCCTCCGGGCAGCAGGACCTCGTCCAAGCTCCCTAGGATCTCTTCGAGGGCGCCCAGCTCGTCGTTCACAGCAATTCGCAGGGCCTGGAAGACAAGCGTTCCAGGGTGGTGGCGGCGCCCACCCCCAACCCGCGCGGCGTGCACCACGGCGAGCAGATCGGCAGCGGTTCGCAAGGGCGTGCGACGCCGGGTCTCGACGATGGCGCGTGCCAGCTTTCCGGCACCCGGGAGCTCGCCGTAGCTTCGGAACCACTCCTCCAGCTCTGCGCCGCTCGCCTGGGCGAGGAGATCGCGGGCACTGAGCCCTTGCTCCGAATCCATCCGCATGTCCAACGGCGTCTGGGCCGCGCGTGCCTCCGCAAAGCGGAAGCCGCGCTCCGGAGCATCGAGCTGGTGGGACGACACGCCGAGGTCCAGCAGCAGGGCATCGACTCCGGCCAGGTGACGTGTGTGCAGCAGCCTGGGGAGCGTGCGGAACGAGGCTTGAACCAGCTCGACCCGGTCTCCGAAACGTGCCAGCCGCAGGCGCGCCTCGGCGAGGGCCTCCGCGTCGCGGTCGAGGCCGATGAGCCTTCCAGCGGGGCCGGTTTGCTCGAGTACGGCCTCGGCATGGCCGCCGTCGCCCAGGGTGCCATCCACCACCAGCTGGCCCGGCATGGCGCCCAGCAGCTCGAGTGTCTCGGTCAGCAGGACCGGTTGATGAAGCGTTCGGCGGCTCATTCGAAAGCGGGCCCGGCATCCGCACGGGGCCCGCGACCTCCCGGGAGGTCGCCCTCCGGCGCCTCCCGCTTCAGCAGAAGGGCGGGAGCGCATCGCCCCCGCCGCAACATCCGGGGCAACTCCCATGCCCCGGCCAGCAATCCCGCAGCCGGTTCCGGGTCGCGTCCGTGCCGGCGGGTGCGCCGGCGCGGGGTGGATCAGGAGCGGCTACTTGCCAGAGGAAGGCTTGGGGTGCTCCGGAGCACATCACCGGGGCACAGTCACGCCCCCCAACGATTCGTGCGCCCTCGGCTCGGCGCTCCGGAGACACCCCAATCCTCTCACCCGAGGGTCGTGCCCTCGGTTCCCCCAACTGAAATTCTAGAGACCGAGCTCCGCAGCAATCGCAGAGACCTCGCGGCCTCGTTCGCGAATGCTCGACAGCTCTTCGTCGAAGCGGGCGTTGTCCCAGATCTCGATCCGATGACCGACTCCCGCAATGGTGACTTCGCGCTCCAGCCCGCCGTGCTCCCGTAAGTGCGGCGGGACCAGGATGCGGCCCTGTCCGTCGATGGGACACTCCACGGCCCCCGACACCAGCATCCGCCGGATCGAGAAGATCTCCGGTTGCATCTGCGACATGTTCGCCAGGCGCTCTTCGATCTCGAGCCAGCGGTTGTGCGGGAACAAGCCCACCGCAGGGCAGTCCACCAGGTTCGTCAGAACCGGGGCTCGCTCGTCTTGGGCCTGGATTTCCGTTCTAAGCACTGCCGGAATGCTCACTCGCCCTTTGGCGTCCATCGTGTGAGAGAAGCGGCCTCGCGCCATCGGTGGGATTGATCCTTCGATCTGCGGGGCGGGTCGGTTTACCACTCATCCCCACTCATCCCCACCTGACGCCTGTTATACCCACACGGACCCGCAATTTCCAACCCTAAATCTTCCCGACGCCACACTTTTCTGCTTTCCCCAAGATCTGGGGCCAAAGGACCTTGGCAGCCACAAGATCTTGCGGTCATCTCGGTTTGGCCGGCAGGCGGCCCGGCGGAAGCACGCGCGGTCAGGCCCCTGCGAGGTCCAGGTGACCCCCGGCGTGGCATGCCACCACGCGTGGCACGACCCGGGCCAGGACAGAGTTCCCGGGGGCGAGGGATTGCGCCGGGGGAGGGGGGCAGTCCGGTGCCAGAGCGGCCGCCAGGATGGCCGCTGTGCCTTCCCTCAGGCCGCTCTCCGAGTAGCCCCCCTCCAGCAGGAAGACCAGGCGGCCGCCGCACAGCGCGTCGGCAAGGCCACGCAGGATACCGGAGAGGGCGGCATAGCCGGCTCCGCTCACGCGCATGGCGGCCAGCGGGTCATCGGCGTGGGCATCGAAGCCCGCCGAGACCAGGATCATTTCCGGCTGGAAGTGTCGGGCGGCGGGCTCCAACAGGCGCTGGAACACACCGACGTATTCGGCGTCGCCGCAGCCCGCTGGCAGCGGCACATTGAGGGTCGCGCCCTCGCCGCGCCCGGTTCCCACCTCGGCGAAGTCGCCGCTTCCCGGGTAGTAGGGAAACTGGTGGGTCGAGAAGTAGAGCACCGACGGATCGCTCCAGAAGCTGTGCTGGGTGCCATTGCCGTGGTGGACATCGAAGTCCACGATCAGGATCCGCTCCACGCCCTCCTCGGCCTGTAGGGCCCTGGCGGCGATGGCGACATTGTTGAAGAGGCAGAAACCCATTGCCCGGCTGGCCTCCGCATGGTGGCCGGGCGGTCGAATGGCCGCGAAGCCGGCGCTCGCTTCGCCCTGCGCAACCTGGCGGGCCAGGTCCACTGCCGCGCCGGCTGCGAGCCGGGCCACGCGAAGGCTGTCCGGTCCGACGTAGGTGTCCGGGTCGAGCTTTGTCGGTGCCCGGGCGACGGCGCGGGTCACGGCGGCCAGATGCCTCGCGCTGTGGATGCGCAGGATTTCCCGATCGCTGGCGGCCCTGGCGGGCAGCGCTGCCAGTCGCTGCCGGAGCGGGCCCAAGGCCTCCCCGACGGCATGGAGCCTGCTCGGCTGTTCCGGGTGCCCCGGTGGTCCGCGATGGCCCAGAAAACGGGCATCTTCCACCAGGGCCACGCGGCGGGTGACGCGCATGCTGGACAATGGTATCCCCGAGCAGGAGACCCCGGGAGGCCCGCATGCCCAGGAATATCGCCATGACCGGCCTACGCACCTTTCTCGGGCGCCGGCTGGCGGCACGGCTTGTGGCCTCCAGAACCCGGCGCAAGCTGGTCGGCGTGGATCTGCATCGGCCCCAGGGCCTGGATCCAAAGGTCCGGATGCACGCCATCGACCTGACGGCTGCGGAAGCGGGCTCGCACCTGGCGGACGTATTCCAGAAGGAGGAGGTCGAGGTGGTCGTGCATCTCGCCTTCCGGCGCGAGCCCAGCGCCGATCTCGATGGGGACCACGAGCTCGAAACCATCGGTAGCCTGCGCGTACTGCACGCCTGTGCGGCGGCAGGGGTCAAGCGCCTCGTCGTCGCCTCCACGGCGATGGCCTATGGCCCGCGTCCCGACAACCCGAACTTTCTCAGCGAGGAGCACCCGCTCCGGGGCCACCCCGAAGCCCACTGTGTGCAGAATCGCGTGGAGATGGAGGGGATTGTGGCGGACTGGGCGCGGCGCCATCCGCACACGCAGGTGACGATGCTGCGTCCGTGCTGGATCGTCGGGCCGAATGTGAGCGACGCGGTGGTGCGCTACTTCGCGCGCCCCGTGGTTCCAACCTTGCTGGGGTACGACCCCCTGCTGCAGCTCGTGCACGAAGACGACTGTCTCCACGCCTTCGAGCGCGCGACCCTGCAATCGCACCCCGGCATCTTCAACGTCGTTGGTCGCGGGGTGGCGCCCCTCTCGGTTCTGCTGCGCTCCGCCGGCAAGCGCCCGCTACCCATTCCCCCGCCGCTCCTCTACCGGCTGCGCTACTACCCCGCACGGACCCAGACCGGAGACCGGCCGGAGGGCTTCTACGACTATCTCCGCTACCTCTGGGTGGCTGCCGGAGAGCGTGGCTTCGCGGCCTTTGGCGAGCCGGTCTACTCGACCCAGGAGGCATGGATGGCCTTTGTTTCCTCCCACCGGACCCGGTAGTACCGATGAGTGGCCCGATCGCCCCGCGCGAGGACCTGCTGGGCCGTGCGCTCGAGGACTTCGCCCAGGAGGTCCGCCGTCGCAGCCAGGGCGAGGAGGCCGAAGCGGGGCCGGACTGGATGGCCCTGCTCGACGAGCTGCGACACAGCGTCCAGAAGATCGGGATGCGGGAGCGCACCGGAGGCACCGATGCCTTCGGCTTCGACCCGGATCTGCTCGCGACGGTCCGCCCGCTGTTGCGCCTGCTGCGCGAGCGCTGGTGGCGGGTCGAGGTGCGAGGCATGCAGCGGCTCCCCGAGACGGGCCCGGTACTCCTCGTGGCGAATCGTGCGGGTCTGCTTCCCTGGGATGGTCTGATGATCGCAGAGGTGGTGGAAGAAGCGAGCGCGGGCCGCGACCGTCCCCGCTTCCTGGTCGCGGACTGGCTCGTGACGTTGCCCTTCGCCCAGCCGACACTGGCGCGCCTCGGCGGCGTGCGGGCCTGCCCGGAGAATGCCGCGCGTCTGCTCCGAGCGGGGCGCTCGGTGGTCGCCTTTCCAGAGGGCCAGAAGGGTGCCGCCAAGGTCTTTGCCGAGCGCTACCGACTGCAGCGCTTCGGCCGCGGCGGGGTCGTGCGGCTGGCACTCCAGGCGGGTGTCCCCCTGCTGCCCGTCGCCGTGGTGGGCTCGGAAGAGGTGCACCCGGTGCTCTTCAAGGTGGAGGTCCTGGCGCGCACCGCCGGCCTGCCATTCCTGCCCGTGACCCCCACTTTTCCGTGGCTCGGCCCCTTCGGGATGATTCCCCTGCCTTCCAAATGGTCCATCGAGCTGGGCGCACCCCTGGAGACCGCGGGGCTCGGCGTCGCCGCAGCGCGGGACGACCTGCTCGTTGCGCGCCTGACGGAGCAGCTGCGGGCAGAGCTGCAGCACATGGTGGATTCCGGCGTCCGCTCCCGCTCTGGGATCTTTGCCTGACGATTGCCGCGGCTACGCGTGGGGGTCGGGGGGACTCTCGCGGTCCTTGCCGTGCTGGATGGCTTCGAGGGCCTCCGCCATTCGATCGAGGCGCTCGTTCAGCGCCTCCAAGTCCGAGCGACGCGGCAGGTCGAGTACCGCAAAGACCCGTTCGAAGGCTTTCTGCACCATGTGCTCGAAATCCGGCGGCGTGAAGGCGATCAAGTCACGCCCATCTGCCTGGTGTAGCAGCTTGCGCATATTGCGCTGGAATTCTTCGATCCCCTCGCTGGCGTCGCCGACGCCGCGACGCAGTGCGCCGTAGAGCGCATCGCCTCCCTTCTGGAAGATCTCGGTCAGCAGATTTCCCGGCACCGTGCGATTGGAGCGCTCGGTGTCCACGAGGATCTGGGAGAGCGTCACGGAGGTGATGTCCTCTCCGGTCTCGTTGTCGATGACCCGGACCTCACGACCGGCTTCGAGCAGCTCGCCGATCCCCTTGAGGGTGATGTACCGGCTGCTGTCGGTGTTGTAGAGCTTGCGATTTGCGTAGCGCTTGATCAGCACCGGCATGAACGCCCCTCATCTCGGAAGTCACCGGATCTGCGGGGTTTCCGGGTCGCCGGAGCCTAGCGGACGGCCCGTGGGTGTCATCCCCGATGGGCCGGGCGGGCTCAGCCCTCTACGGGGAGTCGCTGGACCTTGCCGCTCGGGGCCCCGCGTTTTGCGGCTCCCGTCCGGGGGGCGCTGCGCTCGGGAGCCGTGAGCTCCCACAGCACCTCGCGCACCGCGAGAAAGGCGCGGAGCACGGTGCGGGCCTCGGGGTCCTGCTTGCTGCGCTCTTCCCAGCGCTGGATCTCGCCATCCAGGGCCTGCCGCAGGGCGTCGAGCACCGGCTCCCCGCCCCGGCCGTCGCCCAGCCAGCGTTCCACCTGGTCCAAGGGGGCGGCAAGTCGGTTCAGCCAGCCCAGGTTGGCGGGCGTTCCCTCAGCCGCCAGGGACAGGGCATCGAGCAAGGCGTGCACGCTGGCCGCGGTCTCAGCGGCGGCTGCCCGGGCGTGCTTGCGCGCACGGGCAAGGGCCTCTGCAACGTCTTCAGGGGGCGGGTCGAGCCGGCTCATCTGGGCTCCAGGGGAGCGTCCGGGGTGCGGGCCACCCCATCGCGCTCCCGCGGAGGGATCAATTGATCCGCCACCTTTGCGAGGCCTCCCAGATCGTGGATGTCCTCGGGTAGCTCGGCAATGCGCCGCACGAACCAACCCCCCCCGTGGCGCTCTGCGCGTCGCGACGCCCGGGCGAGCAGCTGGCCTGGAGCGGCAGCGTCTCGCCGGACCCCGGCAGCGTAGCTGTCGAGCAGGGCCAGTGCCGCTCGCGCGCCGGCTTCCGCCTGCGCCGGCGCCAGGCCTCCGCGAGCCAGGTCCCTGGCGAGCAAGCTGTGGACCCTGTCCGGGTCGAAGGGCTTCGGCCCTGGGCCGTTGCCGGGCCAGCGATGCACGCGGTTCTGCACCAGGCCCGCGAGCTCGACTCCGGCGGCGGTCAGCCGATCCATGAAGGCCTCGGCCTGGGCCACCGAAGAGGCGGCGGGCGCCATCGTGAGCACGAAGGCGGTAGCGGGTCCGAAGAGCAGCTCGCGCACTTCTGCCGCCCGCGCCCGGAAGCCCTCTGCCATTCCTTCGAAGGCCAGCAGGAACTCCGAGATGTCTTCCAGGAAGGCGAGGCCGGAGACACGCTCGAGGATTCGGAAGATGCGGTGGGCGCCCCGCTGGAAAATGCGCAGGCCGAAGCGGCCCGCGCTCATGGCGGGATGGAGCAGCAGCTGGACGAGGCGGCTGTCGAGCAGGCCGATCAATCTCTCCGGCGCTTCGAGGAAGTCGAGGGCATGAGCGGAGGGGGGAGTGTCGAGGATGATCACGTCGAACTCCAGGTGTTCAGAGAGCTCGTGGACCTTCTCCATGGCGGAATACTCGGCACTCCCGGCCAAGGCGTCCGAAACGTGCTGGTAGATGGGATTTGCAAGAATCCGTTCCTGCACCGCAGGGCTCTCGGCAAAGCGCTCGACCAGCGCGTCGAAGGTGTGCTTCATGTCGAGCATCATCGCCGACAGGGAACCCTCGGGTGGGACCCCCACCGCGGTCAGGGATTCGCGAGCAAGAGCCTCCGGCTCGGCACCGAGGGTCCGCGCGCCCAGGGCGTCGGCCAGCCGTTTGGCAGGATCGATGGTGAGTACCAGGGCGCGCATTCCCAGGCGTGCCGCGCACAAGCCCAGGGCAGCCGCGACGGTGGTCTTGCCCACCCCGCCGGTGCCGACGGTGGCGACCACCCGGTGCGTCCGCAACATCGCGGCCGGTCCCGCGTCGCGGGCGTCCTCTGCTTTCATGAGCGCTCCGGCGTGGCGAGCAGCGCCGGGGCCAGGGCCTCCAGGTCCGAGGGACCTCGCACGCCGGCGGGTAGGAGGGGGAGCGTGACCAGGGGCAGGCCCGTTGCGCGTCCGATCTCGCCCAGATAGTGGTGATTCATCTCGTAGCGGGCGCGCAGGTGGCGGGCGCAGGCGGCGAGCAGCGCCGGGGCGGGGAGATCGGCTTCGGAATCCCGCCAGGGCAGGGCGGCGAGGCGCCTGTCGAGGTCGGGTACCTCCCTCGGAAACGGGTCACTGGCCACGGCGTTGACCACGACGCGATCGATGCACATGCCGACTTCGTCCCGGAGCCTCGTTACCAGCTCGGCGGTCTCCTGTGCCGGCAGCTCTTCCGCAAGCGCGACCGGTAGCAGCAGGGTCTGGTCCGGGTCTCGCACCATCGCCTCGACCCAACCCGCGTGGCGCCGCAGCGGGCCGGCCCGCACTGCGTGGACGACGACCCGCGGCACGTCGAGGAAGGTGAGGCCGTGACCCGTAGCGGGCGCATCGACCACCAGCAGGTCCCAGGCTGGCGCGTTGCCCTGTCGTGCCTGCTCCATGTACCAGACCTTTCCCAGCGTGATCAGCTCGCGCCATCCCGGAGCGGCCTCCATCAGCTGGCGGAAGGCCCGCGAATTGAGCACGCGCGTGGCCAGGACAGGGATTCCCAGGCGGACCCGCAGGTACTCCGCCAGGGCTTCGAAGGGATCGATTCGCAGGGACGACGGACCTCCCTGGGAGCCCGTGCGCCCGAGGAGGGCGGGGACCTGCTCGTCGCGACCCGTCTCGAGCACGAGGGTACGGCGGCCGGCCCGCGCGGCCGCCAGGGCGAGAGCGCTCGCGACGGTGGTCTTCCCAGTCCCGCCCTTGCCTGTGACGACGACCAGCCTGCGCATCAGGATGGAGCGCTGCTCGAGCAGCCGGCCACTACCCCCGTCCACGCTTCCCTCCGCGCCGTCCCCTGCCCACAGCTTCCCCTAGGGGACAGCACTCAAGCGCGCTCCCTCCATGTCCGAAACATTCGGAGAACGGGCCGGTTTCGCCGAAAACTAGCGTACGCGTGGATGTCGTGAAGCGAGCCCCGCGTTGCCGGCCTGCGGCTGCGGGAGAGGGTTTCGCCAGTGATCATTGTCTGTGAGCAATGCCAGACGCGTTTCCAGCTGGACGACGCGCGGATCCCCGCGCGCGGAGCGCGGGTCCGCTGTTCGCGCTGCAAGCATGCCTTTCACATTGCGCACCCCGGAGCCCAGCCCCAGGACGTCGTAGAAGAGGCGATTGCGGCGGTCTCCGAGCCTGCGGCGCCGGAGCCGTCGGTGGACCTCGGCGTGGCCGACGACCCGCAAGTGGATTCGCCTCTGCCCGAGGAAGACGAGGAGCAGGACTGGGAGTTCAATGAGGACGGCCCCAGCCTCGCCGGCCAGGCGGCGGCCGCTTCGCAACCCGGTCCGGCGGTGGAGGCTGGACTCGGTGAAGCCCCCCTCCAGCCGGTGGAGGCTGGACTCGCTGAAGCCCCCCTCCAGCCGGTGGAGGCTGGACTCGGCGAAGCCCCCCTCCAGCCGGTGGAGGCCGTCGGCTGCGAGGTTCCGGGCGAGGATGCAGGCGCCCGTCCGCCCTCCTCGGACGAGCCAGAGCCCACCCTCGGCCGGGCCGCGGAGACGGCGGCGGAGCTCGAGGCGGCCCCGGCAATCGCCAGCTCCGATCTCGAGCTCGACTTTTCTTCGCCCGCAGTCGAGGAGCTGGCGGAGTCCCCAAACGCTCCAGGAGACTCCCCGGAATCTCCCCTCGACGATCTGGGGAGTCCCGACGAGTGGGACTTCCTGGTGGACGGCGTCGAAGCGTCGGCCCCGCCGGACAGCGATGCCCCATTGGGTGCGCCGGTGGCAGACAGTCAGCCAGAGCCAGAGCCAGCGGTCGAGGCCGAAACAGGGGCCGTAGAAGCTCGGCGACTCCAGTCCGAGAGGGTGCCCACCAGCACCGAGCCCGGCGTGTTGCATGCCGGGCTCCAGCGCGCGACGCAGTGGTTGCATGCAGTGAGCTTTGCGCTCGTCGGGGGGATGTTCCTGGTCGGGCTCATCCAGGTGGGCTCCCAGGCCCTCCGACGGCCCGGGGTGGGGCCGCTGCCCACCCGCAGTGAGATTCCCGGAGGGCACACCCAGGACGTGAGGCTGCACTTCGTCGACAACTTCGAGGTCGGACCGCTGGCCGTGGTGAGCGGTCAGTATATCGCCGGGTCCCCTGGAACCCTGCTGCGCGTCCAATGGAGCTCGGAAGCCGGCCCGATCCCCGGCGCAAGTGCCCTCGCGGGGCCAGCCCTGCCGGAGCGCTGGCTGCGCGAAGCGTCGCCGGAGACCCTCGCCCGGATGCTGGCGGGCAACGCCCGGCAGCTGGCCACGGCCGGCACGGCCACCGCCTTCCAGGCCGTCTTTCGGTCGGTGCCCGCGGGCGCGACGCTCCTCTTGATGACCGGGGAGCCCCTCGCCCACCGTGCCGGCTCAGCCGACGGAGGGACGCCACGCGCGCCGGCGGGCGCGCCACCCCCTGCGGGAGTCGGGGCTACGGCTTCTCGCCGTCCGTCACCTCTTCCTTCTTCGGAGTGACGTCGATCTCGTCCTGGCCGGAGAGTCCGGACTTGAAGCCCTTGATCGCCTTGCCCAGGCCGCTGCCGATCTCGGGCAGCTTGCGCGCGCCAAAGAGGAGTACACAGATCGCGAGGATGACGAGGAGCTCGGGTACGCCGAGGCCAAACATGATGGAGAGAGGTTGACGGTCTGCGCGAAGGGGGTCAACCCGCGCCACGATCGCCTAGGATGACGGACCATGTCGATTTTCAAGGCCTACGACATCCGCGGCGTGGTTCCCGACGAGCTCACGGCCCACGATGCCTACCGGATCGGCCGGGCCGCGGCCCGCTTCTTCGCGGCCGGTCCCGTCGCCGTGGGACGGGATGCCAGGACCTCCTCGCCCGAGCTCTTTGAGGCGCTGGCTCGCGGTCTCCGCGACGAGGGCGCGGATGTCCTGGACACGGGCCTCGTGGCCACCCCCATGCTCTACTTTGCGGTGGAGCATCTCGCCGCTGCCGGCGGCATCATGCTCACCGCCTCCCACAACCCGGCCCAGTACAATGGCTTCAAGATCTGCCGCGAGCACGCCATCCCGGTGGGCGAGGCCACCGGGCTGCGCGAGATCGAGGCACTGTGCGCAGAGGTTGCAGCGGCCGCGCCGGCTGCGGTGCCGGGTGCTCTTTCCAGGCGAGACGTCAGCGAGGCGTACGTGGCGCATGCCTTGGCTGTGGGCCCGGAGCGAGCGCGCCTCCACGCGGTGGTGGACTGCGGCAACGGCATGGCGGCGGCGGCCCTCGTGCCGCTCCTCTTGCGCCTGCCCCTGCGGGTCGAGCGGCTCTACTTCGAGCCCGACGGCCGGTTTCCGAACCATCCCGCCGATCCCTTGAAGCTCGAGAATCTCGCGGACCTGCGCGCTGCCGTGGGCGCGCAGGGTGCGGACTTTGGCGTCGCCTTCGACGGCGATGCCGACCGCGCGGTCTTCGTGGACGAGGCTGGCGAGGTGATTTCTGGGGATTTGATGACCGCGTTGCTGGCGCGCGGCGAGCTGCGTCGCCGTGGAGGTGGGAAGGTGCTCTACGACCTGCGCTCCAGCTGGGCGACGGCGGAGGAGATCTCTGCTGCGGGCGGGGAGCCTGAGATGTGCCGAGTAGGGCACTCGTTCATCAAGGCGCAGATGCGCGAGACGGGTGCAATCTTCGCGGGGGAGCTCTCTGGTCACTACTACTTTCGCTTCTCCGACGAGCTCGTGGCAGACGATGGCATCGCCGCCTTCGTCGCCTTGCAGAGTCTGCTCGGCGCTGCCGGGCGCAAGCTGTCGGATCTGGTGGCCCCGCTGCGTCGTTACCATGCCAGCGGCGAGATCAACCGGCGCGTGAAGGATCCCCGCCGGGTGATCGCGGCTGTGGAGCGGCAGCACCTGGATGCGGCCGAGGTCTCCCACCTCGACGGTCTGCTGGTCCGCTACCCGGAGTGGTGGTTCAACCTGCGTGCCTCCAACACCGAGCCGCTGCTGCGCCTCAATCTCGAGGCAAAGAGCGAGGCCCGCATGCTGCAGGAGCGCGACCGGCTTCTGGCGGAAATGGAGCGCGCCACCTAGCCCCAGCTCGGAGCGAGGCTCAGCCCGCTTTGGCGAGCTCGCCGTCGATGACCCGCGTGAACTCGGCCATGGGCAGGGCGCCCTTCAGTGGGATTCCGTTGATGAAGAAGGCCGGCGTTCCCGTCACCCCTGCGTCGTGGCCCGCCTGGATATCGCTTGCCACCTTCTGGCGTGTCGCCTGATCCGAGGTGCAGGTCTGCCAGGCCTTGGGGTCCATGCCGAGTTCCGTCGCGATGGAGAGGAGCCCCGCGGGCTTCAGATCGGCGCCCTTCGCAAAGAGTCGCTGGTGGTAGTCCCAGAAATGCCCCTGGCGATCTGCACACACAGCGGCGAGGGCGGCGCCCTCCGCCAGGGGGTGGATGCCGAGGGGGAAGTGGCGATAGACCAGGCGGATCTTGCCGGGGTAGTGCTGCATCACCTGCTCGAGAATGGGCTCCGCGCGCCGGCAGTAGGGGCACTGGAAGTCGCTGAACTCGATGATCGTGATGGGCGCGTCCGCCGGCCCCTCTGCGGGCCCGTCCGCCGCGACCTTCACGCGCGGTTGAGGCAGCAGGACCTCTACATTGGCCTTCTGCCGCAGCTCCTGGAGGAAGGCGCGCGTGGCCGCCGAGCTCTGCTGGCGTTCCAGATGGGCCTGGATCTGCTCGCGCGCCTCTGCCAGGGAGTGGCCCCCCATGCGCGTGCGGTTCTTGTCGTAGAAGTGCTGGATGTCGGCCTCGCTGACGTGGATCCGCCCTTGGGCCTCGTTCTTGAGCAGCGTATCGGCATCTACGCCGCGGCTCTTCGCCGCGGCCTCGACGAGGCGCTGATTGATCATGCTGTCGAGCGCTTTGAGCCGAAGCGCGTGCAGCTTCGCGGGCTCCTCGCCGCCGGTCGCTTGATCCCAGAGCTGCTGCTTGATCCACGTGTCCAGCTCGCCCACGTGGATCGTCTGGCCGTCCAGGGTGGCGGCCGGGGAGGGGTCCCCGTGAGGCGCGCAGCCCACCAGGAGGCCCGCGCAAGACAGCAGGGCCGGAAAGACGAAGCGCGTCAGCTGAGGCCTCATGAGGTTCTCCAATGCCTGAAGGGCGGTCTGGCCAGAAGCCCGATTACTAGCATAGGGGCGGTGCCGCGCTCCTCCGGGGCTGGTGCCTCGCCCGCCCTGCGGAGGGAAGCCGCGCGGGAGCTTCCGGCGCGAGCGCTTCGGGGATGCGGCGCGAGGGTCATGCCAGGCAGAGCTGCTTGCGCAGGAAGGTCCAGATGGCCTTGAGCGCTGCACCCGGAAGATTGGTGTGACCACACGCGTACCACAGCACCTCCTTGGTCTCCTTCGCCGCGGCGTGCAGGGCCTCGGCACAGCGCCGCGGGATCGTCTCGTCCTCGAGGGCGCTGACGAAGAGCAGGGGCCGGGGCGCGATGCGTGGGACAAAGACTGCAGGGTCGACCTCGCGGGGGCCTAGGCCCGCGCCACCGATGGCCAGGGCGGCGCCGGCCAGTCGGGGCTCGTCGGCGCAGAAGACGCTGCCCACGAGGGCGCCGAGGCTGAAGCCGACATAGCCGATCCGCGCGGCATCCACCGCCGGGTGCTCCCCCGCGGCGTGGACGCCCCGCTGCAGGTCCGCGACGGCCTGCCGCACCCAATCGATCCACAGCGATCTCTCCAGGGCGCTCGGCTCCGCACCGGCGTGGATGGCGCCGAGCACCCGCTCCGAGAGCTTGGCACTCGCCCGCTCGCCGTGCAGGGGCAGGTCGATGGCCAGGACCGCGGCTCCCCCGCGAACCCACGGGAGGCAGGCCGTGTCCATGTACGGGGCGTCTTTGCTCCCCCGGGCCCCGTGGGTGACCAGGACGAGGGGCGCTGGGGGGCGACCGTCGGGAAGCAGCAGCCGAGCCGGGACGCGATCGCCCCGGCTCGAGTACTCGAGCCGAGAGGAGCACACGCCCGCCAGCGGTGCCTCTTCCCGCCACCCTGTTTCGAGGGGCTCGTTCGGGTCGTGAAGCCCGGGATCTCGCACGCGCGGCAGTGTAGCCGCCGGCCGAGGCCACAACAGGGCTGTCCCAGAGGGGAAACAGGCGTCTAGCGCGCGAGTAACAGCTTACGCGTGCGGTACAGATGGGATTTGACCGCATCCTCGCTCTTGGCCGCGTTGCAGGCGATCTCCTGGATCGAGCGGTTCTCGAGGTGGTGCAGGCGGAACAAGTGCCACTGCTCGGGGCTCAGCTCTTCCCGGATGGTCCGTTCCATGCGGCCCAGGCGCTCGGCACATTCATAGGCCTGGTGCGGATCCCCGTCGCGGGCATACAGCGCGCCGGTATCGTCCCCCTCGGCCAGCGGGACGGTCTCGGTGCGCTTGCGCTTGAAGCGTGAGGCCAGGGTGCGGCGGGTCAAGCCAAAGACCCAGGCGCCAAAGGGGGCCTCGGCTCGGTAGGAGGCGAGACAGGAGAAGATGTTGAAGAACACCTCCTGGACCGTCTACTCCGCGTCCGCGCGGTTGCTCAAGCGGCGCTCTACAAACCGATAGACCCGCGGGAAGAAACGGTCATAGAGCAGGTCGAAGAGCTCTGGATGACCCTTGCAGATTTGTTCCACCAACAGCTCGTCGGAGATTGCGGTATCCCGACTCTCCAGCTTCTGCGCTGACATGAAGTCCCCTTCCCGATCCGTTGCCTGGTTCTCGAAAAGCCTGACCGGCGCGATACAACGGTTGCGTGTACGGACCAGACCCCCGTGGTGGAGGTGGCCCACCCCAAGCGGGAAGTGTCAAAAAATGTCACCGGGTGCCGAAAATAGTCGTTCGTGAATCCCCGGGGGGAAACTCGGTACCCTCGATCGGCGAGGAAGGCGCTTCGAGATCCTCCTCGCGAAGCCGGGTGCGGAAGATCGCCCGGGGCGGGGCGCCGGATTTCTCTTCCTGCGGGAGACTCGGGGAGCGGCGCTCTGCGAGCTGGAGCAACAGGATCTTCTCGGCACCGAGGGCGCGTGCGGCCGCCTGGGTGTGGATGTCGAAGCCCGGGCACACCAGCACAGCCCCCACGCCGCAGTCCGGTTGCAGGTGCAGCTCTGGAGCCAGCTTCTGCCAGTCTGCCAGCCGGGGGGCAAGCCATGCGGCTTGAGCCAGGGCGTCAGTGAGGCGTTCCCGGTCCTCTCCCCGCGCGGCCCCCAGCACGACATAGACGCGGCCGGCGGGGTCACGGGCGACCACGGGGATGCGCGAGGCCACGCCCAGGACATCCTCGACAAAGGGCTCCAGGGGCGGGTCGCTGGAGCGGATCGCCTCTCGAAGGGCTGCCCAGCGGACGCTCTCTCCCCCCCCCGGAAGGCGCCCGCTCAACGCGCGAGCACCCGCGCGTCCCGGCGGATCCAGTAGGCGACATCCCGCAGTGCCCGGGCCGCCCGCGATTCAGGCTGCTCCAGGGTGACTGCCGAGCGGCGCACGATGGCACGGTAGACATCGAGGTCGTCCACGAGGAGTCCATAGCTCAACAGCACGACCTGCTGCGCGCGCTGCGTCTGCCGGGCCAGATCGAGGAAGGTGCTTCGCGCTTCCGCCACCCCCCGTACCCCGTGGATCGTGACTCCCACCCGGACCTCTCCCGAGGCGCCCACGCGGGAGGCGAGCTGCGCGGTGCGGTCGAGGTCCGCCGCATCGGGCGTCGTGAAGAGCAACAGCCAGCGAAGCCAGGCTGGAGGATCGGCGCGAGCCAGCCAGTCCGGTGGGATTGCGACGAGCAGCAGCTTGTTCGGACGGCCGGCTGCAAGGCTCGCCACACGCGACCCCAGGGATACGAGGTCCTGCGCATCCGCTGCGATGAGCTCGGTGTCCGCAGGCGCTTGCTGAGGGTCCGGCCAGCCGCCGCCTCCGGGCTCGGTCCCTGGCGTTACGAGGAGGGCACCGGTGCCGTTGCGAGCCAGCGCCACCGCCAGGTTCCAGGCGAAGGCCGAGCGCAGCACATCACCCGGCGCCGCCGCCACGGCGAGGATGCTCCCGCAAGGGTCTGCGGCCTCGGCCGGCGGCGGAGCGTCGTCCAGGAAGTAGTGAAGGACGTCGGCAAGTTCGCGAGACACGGATGGCGTCGAGGCCGCTCAGCGCACCACGAGGACAGAGTTGCGCCCTCCGACGGGCCCCGGCACCGCCCGCGCGTTTTCCGGGTCTTCGCGCCACTCTCCGTCCACGACGTAGCGGTAGTGATAGGTCCCCGGTGGCAGTGACAGGATCTTCGTCCAGATGCGCTCAGGACCCTCGGCCTGGACCAGGGAGCGGACGTCCTTGTCCGGCACCCAGCCGTTGAAATCCCCGGCGATCCGTACATCCTGGGCGCCGGGGTCGCGGAACTGAACGACGACCTCGCGGTCCTGCCCCGGAGTCGGCGTCTGGGCGTCCTGGGCATCCCAGCCGACCTCGCTCGGAGGGGTCAGCGCCAGCTCCACGGCCAATGAGGCAAAGTCCAGGGCGCCATTGGCCCTGCGGGCGTAGTCATGGATGGGACAGCCGCGGCGGGCGGCCTCCCGCAGCTTCACGTTGACTCGGATGACTGTGTCGAAGCACAGGTCGCCGAAAAGCTCCCGGATTTCCTGGAGTGTCTCCCGGGCGTAGCGTGTGCGGCCGTCATACAGAGCTGGGAGAATGCGGACTGCAAGGTCGTGGCCGATGCGGTCCGAAAGCAGCGCAATCGTCTCCAGCAGCTTCTGCACGCCGTGGATCGCAAAGTCGCTCGTTTCGAGAGGCACGATCACCTCTCGGGCCGCGCGCAGGGCGTTGAAGGTGAGGACCCCGACGTTGGGTGGACAGTCGATCAGCGCGTAGTCGTAGCGGTCTTCGACGCCGGCCAACGCGGCCGCCAGGCGCTCGGTGCGCGCTTCTGCGCGCTCCGCAGTGAGCTTCTGCTCGAGGGCCGAGAGTACGATCCCCGAAGGCGCGACGTGGAGGGCATCGCTCCAGGGCTGCAGGATCTCCGCCAGGCGTTCCGAGCCGGGCGAGTCCGGGGGCTCGACCAGCACCTCGTAGAGATTCTCATCCAAGACCTCCGGGTCGAAGCCCAGGGCGATCGTGGCGTGGGCCTGCGGGTCCATATCCACCACCAGCACCCGGGAGCCGTCTGCGACCAGGCTTCCCGCCAGGTTCACGGTGGTGGTGGTCTTCCCACAGCCGCCCTTCTGATTCACGATTGCAATGGTGCGCATGCCATTTGCCCTCCTGGTCCGAGCGGGCGGCGCGAGCCGCAGGCGGACCGCGGGATCCCGGAGTGTCGGAGGAACGCCACCGCGCCGGAAGCGTCGCGGAGGGCACCGCGCTCCCAGCCCGATCCCGACCCTTCGAGCCGGAACCGGCGCAGTCGTCGGACACGCCAAACCGGACCTGCCATCGGACGAACCCCCCTGGTCGCCGTCGTGGTCCACAATGGATCCCTGTGGGGAGCGTAAAACCATGCGGTGTCACCGTCAACAAAAAATCTCCCAAATGTTGGGCGCTTGGAGCCTTTCTTGCGAGTTTCCAAGGGTTTTCCCCGGGGTGTTCGAGCGCGTTCGGTGCCGTGCGTTAGGCTCCGTAGATGGCTCTGGAGAAGCCTCGCCGCCGCCGCCCCGATGCGGGACGCCCCTTCATCGAGGACGAGACGGGCCGCCGGCCGTTCATGCGAGGCATCATGGTGCACTCGCTGCTCTCCCGTGGGGCCAGCTTCGAGGATGCCTACAAGGCTGCTTCCGAGGTCCGCGAGAAGATCCGGGGCCGCGAGACCGTGGGGCGCCTGGAGCTCGCCGCCATGGTCGAAGGGTTCTTCTCCGGCGGGCGGGGCCTCGAGGAGAAGCGCCTGCCCCTGACGCCTTCCATCCGGGTCGTGGGCGACGGGACGGAGACCCCCTTCTCCAAGGGGCTGCTCTCGCAGTCGCTGTTGGCGGCCGCTGTCGAGCGAAACGAGGCCTACGAGGTGGCCCGCGAGATCGAGGCGGAGCTGGTGCAGGCGCGCATCCATGAGATCGGTCGCGAGCAGCTGCGCGCGCGCGTGGCCGCGACCCTGGAGCGCAGCCTGGGGGAACGGGTCGCCTCGCGCTACCGGGTGTGGCGCGCCTTCCAGCGCAGGGACCGTCCCATGGTCCTGCTCCTGGGCGGGGCCGCAGGGGTCGGCAAGACCACCCTCGCTCAGGAAGTGGCGCATCGTCTCGGCATTGCCCGCGTCACCTCCACGGACTCCATCCGTCAGGTCATGCGCATCATGCTCTCGCCGGAGCTGGTACCCGCCCTGCATGCGTCTTCCTACGACGCACACGAGGTGATGGGCGATGCAGAGCGTGCAGACGAACCCGTGGTCGAGGGTTTCCGGACTCAGGCCGCCACCGTCGGGGTCGGGGTGCGCGCCATCATCGAGCGCGCCATCGCAGAGAATACGGATCTGATCCTGGAGGGAGTGTCGATCCTGCCGGGCCAGATCGACCTCTCCGCCTACGTCGACTCCGCGCATGTCATCTTCCTGGTGGTGGCGACCTTGGACGAGGAGGCCTTCACCAGGCGTTTTGCCGCGCGGGGCAAATCCGCGAAGCAGCGGCCCACGCACCGTTACGTGAAGAACCTCGACGCGATCCTGCGCATCCAAGACGACATCCTGGAGGCGGCGGACCAGTTCGATATTCCCATCGTGGACAACAGCTCCTTCGAGGCGTCCGTCCGCTCCGTCCTGCGGCACGTCACGGAGACGCTTCGCGAGCAGGGAGGCATGCGTGAGCCGGGCCCGCCTTGAGGTGTGGCGCAGGGCGCTGCTCCTGCTGACGGCGACGGCGGTCTTTCTCGGGCAGGGCTGTGCGACGCCCAGCGTGGAACAGGAGCGCGAACGAGGGGCCCAGATGCGCGCCCAGGAACGCCAGGCCCTTCCGCTCCTGAGTGACCCGGTGGTCAACCGCTACGTGGATGCGATCGGTCAGAAGATCGTCGCGGCGGCCGGACCGCAGCCTTTTCACTATCACTTTGGTGTCGTGAACTCGAAGGAGATCAATGCCTTCGCTGGGTGGGGCGGCAATGTCTACGTGAACACGGGCCTGATCCTGAAGGCGCGCAACGTGAGCGAGCTCGCCGGGGTCCTGGGCCACGAAATCGGCCATGTCGTGAAACGCCACGTGGCGGCCAACTACGGGCGCCTCCAGGGCATCAACATCGCTCGCCAGGCCGGGGTGCTGGCCGCGGGCCTGGCCCTGGGCCAGGTGGGGGCTGTCAGCGCCAACGTGGTTGGGAGCCTTTCGGGCCTCGCCCTGGTCAACAGCTTCGGCCGTGAGGCCGAGCGCGAGGCGGACGATTTCGCCGTGCAGGTGCTGCCCAAGGCGGGCTACGACCCGGAGGGGACGGTGAGCTTCTTTCAGACCCTGCTGTCGGAGGGGGACGCCGGTGCGACGAGCTTCTTGTCGAACCATCCCGCCACGCAGGAGCGCATCGCACGTGCACGGGCCGCCGTGGCCGCGCTGCCGCACCGCGACAATCTCCGCGTCAATGACGATGGACGCCTGGAGATCATCCAGCGACGCATCCGCCTCCTCACCGGAGCTGTCGAAACGCCCGCTCCGGACCAGAGCCCGGTTCCCCTGGGCAAGGAGAATGCCCTGTGAGCGTTCCTGCCGAGAAGACCCTTGGGGCCCTGCGCGCGGCAGGGGGCAGTCAACGCACGCTGCGAGCGGAGCTGCACGCAAACCTGCTGCGCAAGTTGAAGGCCGGCGAGACGCTCTTTCCGGGCATCATCGGCTACGACAACAGCGTGATCCCCGCGGTGGAGAACGCGCTGCTCTGCGGCCACGACCTGATCTTCCTGGGGGAACGCGGTCAGGCCAAGTCGCGGATGATCCGCGCCCTGGTGGACCTGCTCGACGAATGGCTGCCGGAGGTTGCGGGGAGCGAGATCCACGACGATCCCTTTGCGCCCGTCTCGGCGCTGGCCCGGCGCCTGGTGTCGGAGCAAGGGGACGAGACTGAGATTCGCTGGGTGCACCGCGACGAGCGCTACGTGGAGAAGCTCGCCACGCCGGACGTCTCGATCTCCGACCTGATCGGCGACGTCGATCCGATCAAGGTAGCGGAGGGGCGTTCGCTGGGGGATGAGCTCACGATCCACTTTGGGCTGCTGCCGCGCACCAATCGCGGCGTCTTCTGCATCAACGAGCTGCCGGACCTCACCGAGAAAGTGCAGGTGGGGCTCTTCAACGTCATGCAGGAGCGCGATGTCCAGGTGAAGGGCTACCGCGTGCGCCTGCCCCTGGACGTACTGGTCGTGGCGAGCGCCAACCCCGAGGACTACACCAGCCGGGGCCGCATCATCACGCCGCTCAAGGACCGCTACGCCGCCCAGGTGCGCACGCACTATCCCGCCAGCCGAGAGCTCGAGCTGGCCGTCGTGCGTCAGGAGGCGCGGCTTCCCGAGGCCGACGGGGTGATCCTGCACGTCCCTGCCTTCATGGAGCAGATCATCGGGGAGATCACGCTGCAAGCGCGCAGCAGCCCCGACGTGAACCAGACCTCCGGGGTGTCCGTGCGGATGTCGATCGCCAACCAGGAGACCCTGGCTGCGAATGCACTCCGCCGGGCCCTGCGCCTGGGTGAGCGCGAGGGCGTGCCGCGCATCTCCGACCTGTCGGCCCTCGTCACTTCGACGGCGGGGAAGATCGAGCTGGAGTACGCGGGGGAGGAACGCTCCGAGACTCAGGTGGTGGAGGATCTGATGCGCCGGGCGGTGCGGGTGGTCTTCGACGCGGCGGTGCCCCTCGAGGGCGTCGCCAGCGTCGTGGAGTCCTTCAACCAGGGCTGGCAGGTGGAGGTCTCCGCGGAGATGGCGGCTCCGGACTACCTGGAGGGCCTCGACGAGATCCAGGGGCTCCGCGAGGCCGCGGCACTCCTTGCCGGGGGCGACTCCCCGGAGCGTCTGGCCTCTGCCATCGAGTTCATCCTGGAGGGCCTGCACCTCGCAAATCGCCTCAACAAGAGCGCGAACGAGCAGGGAGCCCGCTACGGCACATGAGAGCGTGGCGTTACAGCCGCTGGGACGGGAGCCAGGAGGAGTTCTCCCTCGATGCGCGGCGGGCTTTGGACGCGCTCTCAGACCTCCTGATGGAGGGCCTCGACGTGGACGAGGCCCTCGATTGGATGCGCCGCGCAGGCTTCGAGATGGCCGGCATGGACTTTCGCGTGATGGGGGTGGAGGAACTCCTGGAGGAGCTGCGCCAACAGGCCCAGCAGCTCTATGAGCAGTTCCATCTGGAGGAGTCCACAGACGAGCTGGCTCAGCGCCTGGACGAGTTGCTGGACAGAGAGGAGCGCGCACAGCGGCGCACCCACGGGTTGGAGTCCGAGGGCCTCAACGACTTCCTGGAGCGCCGCCTCCGGGAGCACGGCCGCCTCTCCGACGCCATCGAGGCCTTCCGTGACCATTCCTTCCTGGATGCAGAGGCCGGTGAGGAGTTCCAGGAGCTGCTCTCCGACCTCGATCGCCTGCGGGCCCTCGAGAAGTTCCGGCAAGAGCAGGGAGAGCGGTTCCGGGGCTCCGAGGCTGCCGACTACGAAACTGCCCAGCGGATCCGCGAGCAGGTGGAGGCGCTCCAGCAGCTGGCCCGCGATCTGGCGGCGGGGAACTTCGAGGCGCTCAACCCGCAGCAGCTCCAGGAGTGGCTCTCCGAAGACGGCCGCCGCTCCCTGGTGATGCTGCGGGGAATGGAGGACCAGCTCCGCGAGGCGGGATTCCTGCGCGACGGCGCCGACGGGCGGGAGCTCACCCCGCGCGCAATCCGCCGCATCGGCGCTCAGGCCCTGGCCGCGGTCTACGCGAAGCTGCGCGGGGGCCGCCCGGGCGCCCACGACACCGCCCAGACGGGTGTGGCCACGCCGCGGCCCGACCAGACGCGGCCGTGGGTGTATGGGGATGCCCTGGATCTGCACGTGGTGCGGACCCTGCTCAATGCCGTGCGCCGCGAGGCCGCCATGGGCGGTGTTTCGGCGGGACCGCCGATCCAGCTCCAGCTCGCGGACCTGGAGGTGGTGGAGTGCGATTTCAGCACCCAGACCACCAGCGTGCTGCTCCTGGACATGAGCTGGTCCATGTCGTGGGCCGGCCGCTTCCCAGCGGCCAAGCGCGTGGCGCTGGCCCTGGACCACCTGGTGCGTACGCGCTTTCCCCGCGATGCCTTCTTCGTGGTGGGCTTCTCGACGCGGGCCCGGGAGCTC
>Ga0114931_10001677_pt1 | contig 28190 bp, 31 predicted proteins | sample 2SBtaG_FD_89579 | JGI IMG/M metagenome (GOLD analysis project Ga0114931, IMG submission 89579) | Deep subsurface microbial communities from Kolumbo volcano to uncover new lineages of life (NeLLi) - 2SBTROV14_V59a metaG | ecosystem: Environmental > Aquatic > Marine > Volcanic | place: Kolumbo... | reverse complement strand
GCACGGTCGGCGACGAGAGCCTGATCGGGGTCGGCGCGGTGATCCTCAACCACGCGCAGATCGGGCGTCAGTGCTTGATCGGGGCGGGCGCGTTGATCCCGGAGGGCAAACAGATCCCCGACGGCTCACTGGTGATCGGCCAACCGGGGCGCGTGGTACGCACGCTCAGCGACGCGGAACAGGCGACCTTGCGCGACAACGCACGGCATTACGTGGAAAAAACGCGCCGCTACCGCCTGCAACTACGCGCCGTCGAGTAAAGCTTGGTTGCGACGAATCGGCGGCGGCGTGGACGCGGCGGCCCCTTTCGCACCGCCAGGCAGCCGGGCACTCAATGCGCTCCGGTGAAGAGTCGCGCCACATAACGGAGCTTGTCCTCAATCTGCTTGTTATAAAGGCGATTGAGTTTTTTCCGCGGCCGCAAACGCCACTCCGGAGAGCCCCGGGCAAGCGCCTCCGCGAACCGCCAGCCGTAACGAAATCGGCGCCCGGCAAGACGCTCCACAGCCTGGATCTGCGCTGCGCTGAGCCAGTGTCGATCGAGCTTGGCGATGCCCCGCCGACCGACCTTCAGATTGTCCAGTTCCGCATACTCCAAGGCCCGATCCAATTCCGCACCGTCGAGTTGAGCCACGTCATCGAGCGCCGCGATGAAGGCGCGCGCGCTACGGTACTCCTTCCCGATCATCGGCTCCAACTTGCGGGCGGTCGCCGGGTCCTCCGTTACCCGCGATAACGCGGCGCGTGGCAGCTCGAAATGCACCTCGCGATAGACCTGCTGATTGAATACGTTCTGTAGAAAGAACAGCGCCACGAAACAAACCAGTCCCGAAACAATTGGCGTGGTCACCCAACCGCCAGCGATATTGGCCAGCATCCTCCAGTCGACGTCGCGACCGCCCCGCATCAGCCCAGCCCGACCACCGCCCCGACCACCGCCTGCGAACTCGATACCGGCACCAGCGGGATGGTCGGAAGCCCGGCCTGCGCGAGCAGATGTTCGAGGCCTTGTGAGGCGAACGCGAACAAGACGATGGCGTGCGCCACGACCACCACCCAGGCCGCGACCGGAGACATCGGAAACAACCCGGCCCCGACCGTCAACATCACCCGCTTGGAATAGGTGAAAACACCGACCGCGATGGCCAGGCCACCCAGCAGGAAAAGCTGCTCCACCGAACTCAGATGCACCATCCCGGCCACGCTGAAATCGGTGAACGGCGAGACATCCACGAATACGCCCATCACGTTGGCGATGTTATTCGCCCCGAGACTGTAAGCACCGAAGGCGCCGGCGAGAATCAGCGCGACGCGCGTGTAGGCGTCCTGGCGCAGCAGGTGCAGGCGCGCGCGTTGGATGCTCCACTTTGCGAGGCGATACACGAGCACCGCGATAAGACCCGCAATGATCGGGCACACCACCCAGGTCGCGATGATCTTGAGCAGTGCGCCGGTGTCGGTCGCCGAGCCGCTGAACAAATTCCAGCCGATGATCGCGCCGACAATCGCCTGGGTGGTCGAAACCGGCAGTCCCGCCTTGGTCATCAGATACACGGTCAACGCCGCCGCCAGCGCCGCCATGAACGACCCCGGCAGGGCGTTGACGGAACCGAGCTGGCCCAAGGTATGCGCCGCGCCCGCGCCGCTCAACACCGCGCCGAGCACGACGAATACGCCGCACACGATCGCCGCGGTGCGGAACCGCACCATGCGGGTGCCCACCGCGGTACCGAACACGTTGGCCGCATCGTTGGCGCCCAGCGACCAACCGAGAAACAAGCCGCTGGCAAGAAAGAACAGAACGGTTAGATCCATGGCGGCGCCGTGGCGGCTTGATTCAGATGCGCCGTTTTATGGCGTATATCTGCAGCATGTCGGCCATATCCTCGGCGGAATTGGCCAACTCGTCGACCCGTTCAACGAAATAGCACAGATGCATCTTACGCTCCAGCGGCAGATCGGCGGCGAAGATCTCGCGCTGCATGCGGGTACCGATCTTGTCGGCCTCGGTTTCGAGAAAGATGGTTTTGACACTGTGGTCGCGCACCGCTTCGATGTCGCGAAAAAATGCCCGGGCCGCGAGTACCACCGATTCCACGCAGAGCACGACCGTTTCGCCCAGCTCCGCGAATTCCTTGCGAAAATTCTCCGGGATCGCCGGCTGCTGGATGGAAAAGCGAAAGAGATCCCCCTCATAGACATTGATCAGGTTATCCATGCCTTCGAGCAGACTCATTACGTCGGCGCGCAGGTCCGGAATCAATGTCTGCGCATAGAGCTCGGTCTCGATGCTGCGGCGCAGTTGGTCACCGCGGTGCTCGAGACCCGCCGCATGTTCCAGAAAGGCATCGAACTCCTCGCACGGGCCGCTATCGAGGTAGACCTGCAGGGCACGGCCGAAGATCAAGCCGGCCTCGGAGATCTTATCGAAAAACTCGTCGATCTGGTTCTACAGGGCACGCGTGCGCCCGAACAGGTGATTCACTTTTCGGAAATACATCGGGTCGCCACCGGAATAGGAATGTCGGCGCCGGGGGGCGCCGTAGGCGTCGCCATCGTAGTGCTTGAAACGCACGGCACACAAGCGCGGAGCGCGCTACACGCTTGTGTGCTTGCCGAGTAGCCTATCGAGCCCGGCGGGTGCGGAGCGAGAAGCACGGCATCCCTACTCAGGGCCGAGGAAAAAATCAAGTTGCCAAATCGGGTGCCGAAGCGCCTGAGTAGGTGCGTTAATTTTGAACCGAGCCCGTAGTCCGACAGGCTCCTAGGGCCGTTCGCCGCGGCGGATTCGCGCCTCGATGGCGTCGATGCAGGGCATGATATCGGCCACGGTGTCGACCACGTAGTGGGCGCCGCCCTGGTGCATCTTGCGATAGGCGCGGCTGCGCATCGCGGCCTGCTCCGTCTCCGGCAACCCCTGCCAGTCTTCGAGCGACAAACCGACTTCGTTGCCACTGACCGCGAGGCCGATCGTCCACATGCCGGCGTTCAAGCCTTCCTCGATGCCGGGCACCGTGTCGTCGATCTTGACACAGGCCTGGACCGCGCTGACGCCGAGATTGATCACGTTGAGCAGGCACATGTGCGGGAACGGGCGTCCCGCGGGCACGTCGGCGGCGCACACCGTCGAGTCGGGCTCGTAGCCCTGACGCTTGGCATCTTCCAGATTGACCGCCATCATCTCGGTCAGGTAGCCGGAGGTCGAGCCGATCTTGATTCCCCGCGAACGCAGTTCGGCGATCGATTCCAGGGTGCCGGGGATCAGCGCCGAATAATCGGACAGGCAGGCGACCTGCCGAGGTACGAAATCGGCGAACATCGCGTCGACATCCGCCTCGTTCGGGAAACGGCCATGGACCTCCTGCCAGCGCTTGCGGACCGCGTCCATCTCGGTGATCGTCTGGATGTGCACGCGCTTGTGGGCGCCCATCGGGGCGCGCGCCTCCTCGATCGTGATCGGCACCTGCCGGCGCTTGAACACCTCGACGAACACCAGCGCCGGGGCCATGCAGCCATAATCCATGGTGGTGCCCGCCCAGTCGAGCAGTACCGCTTCGATCGGCCCTATGTAGCGGCGTTGATAGCTGTAGTTCATGTTCGTTAAGCTCCTGATGTTTAAAAGGTGAATGAGTGGCCGATCGTCACGCCGCAGCCCGAGGGGCCAACTTGGTGACGCCCATTTCGGCGATGGTTGCGCGGACCGCGTCGAGCGCGGCGCGCATTTCGGTCTCGCCGATGCGTCCGATGCAGCCGATGCGGAAGCTCTCGGCCACCGTCAGCTTGCCCGGATAGATTACGAAGCCGCGGGCGTTGAGGCGATCGTAGAAGTCCTGGAAATCAAAGCGCGGATCCGGGGGCCGATGAAAGGTGACGATGATCGGCGCCTGTAAGGCATCCGGCAACAGGGTCGTAAAGCCCATCTCACGCATCCCCGTGGTGAGGATCTCGCAGTTGCGCCGGTAGCGTGCACCACACCCGGCCACGCCGCCCTCGGCCGCGTGCTCCTCGATCGCCCGCGCCAACGCGAAGATCACGTGGGTCGGCGGTGTGAAGCGCCACTGACCGTTGCCCTCCATCGCCTTCCATTGCGCGTGCAGATCGAGCGCCAGCGACGGCGAGTTGCCTTCGCAGGCGGCTAGGTCGTCGCGTCGCACGATCGTGAAACCGAGGCCCGGGACGCCCTCAAGGCACTTGTTGGACGACGCGACAACCGCGCTGAACGGCGTTTCGCCGGCCTCCAGCGGCAAGGCGCCGAAGGCGCTCATCGCGTCGATGATGAGTTTGCGCCCGGCGCGCTCGGTCGCTACGGCGATCGCCTGGAGCGGGTTCAGTAGCCCCGAGGTCGTTTCGCAATAGACGCACAGTACGTGCGTGATGTCCGGGTCGTCCGCCAAGGTGCGCTCCAGCGCGGCGACGTCGTTGGGCACGTCCTCGGGCGTCTCCAGGGTCACGTAGTCGCGCCGGTAGTAGTCGCAGATCTTCGCCATGCGTTTGCCGTAGGCGCCGTTGATCAGGATCAGGGCCTTGCCGTCGGCCGGGATCAAGGTGCCGATGGTCGCCTCCACCGCAAAGGTGCCGCTGCCCTGCAGCGGCACGCAGACATGGTCGCGCTCGGCCCCGGCGAGCGCCAACAGGCGCTCACGCACGGTGCGGTTGGCCTCGATGAAAGCGACATCGCGCGAACCCCAGTCATGCAGCATCGCCTCCTTGACCGTCAGCGAAGTAGTCAACGGACCCGGCGTCAACAGCCAGGGATCGTGAGAATCGTAAGTCATGGGTGCGCTCCCGCTTTCGATCGTAAATATCCGAATAATTTGCGTGATGATCATCTATGCGTCAAATCTTTTCTTTCTATCTTTATTATAGGTTTTTTCTATGCCATGATTGTGCCTATGGGCCTTAACCTGATCCATTTGCGGGCCTTCTACGCGGTCGCGACCGAAGGCGGTTTCAGCGCCGCCGCGCGCATCGCACACGTCAGCCAGCCGACCCTTTCAAGCCAGGTGCGCGCGCTCGAGGAGCGCTACGGCGTACGCCTGCTGGAGCGCGTCGGCCGCGACGTCACCCTCACCGAAACCGGTGCTCGGTTGCTGGAAGTCGCACGCCGCCTGTTCGGCCTCGAAGAGCAGGCGGAGGAAGTGCTGAGTGCCGCGCAGGGCCTTCAAAGCGGACGCCTGCGGGTCGGCGCCGACGGCCCGCACCATGCGATCCCGTTGGTGGCGCGCTTCATGCGGCGCTATCCGGGGATTGAAGTCACGCTCGAAATGGGCAGTGCCGATCGCATGTTGCGCGATCTGCGCGCGGCGCGCGTCGACGTCGCGCTGGTGGCGCGTACCGGCACCGACCCGCGCCTCCACGCGCTCACCTACCTGACCAGCCCGCTGGTGATCTTCGTGCCGCGCGACCACGCCTGGGCGCGGCGCGCCTCGATCCGCCTCGCCGAGATTCGCGGCGAGCGCCTGATCGTGCGCGAAGCGGCGTCGATGACCCGCCAGGTATTCGCGGCGGCGCTCGCCGAAGCGGCGATCGAGCCGGCCTCGGTGATGCGCATCGAGAGCCGCGAGGCGGTGCGCGAGGCGGTCGCCGCGGGCCTCGGCATCGGCGTTGTGGCCGCCGCCGAGTTCGATCCCGACCGTCGGGTGAAGGCGTTGCGAATCAGCGACGCGAATCTGAGCATCACCGAGCACCTGGTGTGCCTGGAGGAAAGGCGCAACTTGCGGGTTCTGGAAGCATTCCTCACCGTGGCCGGCGAGCACGCTTAGACGCCCCGTTTCCCCCCTTTGCAACGCAGCGCTGTAGGGCACGTTCCATGCACCAATTGTGCGACCGCAAATGCCGGGGATGGAAACGGTGCATGGTATGCACCCTACTACCGGCTTTGCGCAGGAAACGAATCGCTCAATGTATTATTCTTACACGGTAATATTACCGAAAAGAGGAATGTGAATGATGCGTGTCACCAGCAAGGGGCAAGTGACGATTCCCCGCGATATCCGGGAACGAATGGGTATCACGCCGCAGTCGGAGATCGAGTTTTCGATCGAGAAAGGACAGGTCGTTCTGCGTAAAGTTTCTGCCGGCAAGCGACGAGGTGAGCAATTGATCCGACGCCTGCGCGGTCGGGCAACGGTTCGAATGAGCACCGATCAGATCATGGAATTGACCCGGGGCTCATAGTGGCGGACGGCTACCTTATTGACAGCAACGTGCTGCTGGATGTGCTCGAAGACGATCCGCGCTGGTACGAGTGGTCATCGAGTGCGCTCACCGATGCCGCGAATCGGGGCGTTCTGGTCATCAATCCAGTGATTTATGCCGAAGTCTCGGTCGGCTTCGACAATATCGAAGAATTCGAATCGTTGCTGCCGAGCGAGGTCTTCATCCGATCGCCGATTCCCTGGGAAGCGGCGTTCATGGCCGGGAAGTGTTTTATCGAGTACCGGCGGGCCGGTGGTTCGCGACGCTCACCATTGCCCGACTTTTTCATCGGCGCCCATGCGGCGGTGGAGGAATTGACGCTCGTCACCCGGGATGTCGCACGTTACCGGAGCTATTTCCCGAAGCTGTCGCTGATCGCCCCTTGATGCGTTTTGGAGCGCGGTAAGCGCGGATCGGATCGGGGTGCATTCCATGCACCAGTTGGGCGGCTGCAAATGCCGGGAACGGGAACAGTGCATGGTGTGCGCCCGTCTCGAGAGGCGTGATGGGCGGTATGAATTGGCCCCGCGTTGCGGCGGTGTGAATCGCAGCGATCGCCAGGCCGGGATCAACGTGATCACTGCGGTCGGCTGCTGGCGCCTGGCCTCGAGGGGGACACGATGGGAATCATGTCCCCGCATGGGTCCGAAAGCCGACCCCGGCTTTCCCGGAGCCGGGGCCTACTCCACCGCGAGTTTACCGGGCGCGAGGCGGGGATCGGCGAGCATCTCGCCGCAAGCCATGGTCTCGATCAGGTCCACGCCGCGTGCGGCGAGTTCGAGCGCCAGCGCCGGGTCGGTTACTTCCCAGCAGATCCAGCGCCACGCCCCCGGCCACGGGCGGCCGGGCGGGTCGGGGAGGCGATGGTAGTCGCAGATTATGTAGTCCGGGGCGATCGCCACGGCGATCCGCCGGGCGTCGTCATCGTAGTAATTCAGACACCAACCGATCTCGGCCGCGCCCAAGCGGCGCGCGGTCAGCACCGCACGCTCGACGAATGAGATCACGACGACCCGCTCGCGCAGCGGCCGCAGCGCTTTCATCACGATCTCGACCATTGCGTCCACGCCGTAGGCCTCGGCGCTCTCGCGTTTGATCTCCACCACCGGGTGGGCGCGTGGCCACTGCTCGAATAACTCCACGACCTCGTCGAGGGTACAGATCCGCTCGCCCCTGAAGGCGTCACCGAAACGTTGTCTTTCGGCGATCTCGGCAGCGCGTGCCTCGGCGTAGGGCGTCTGATTGATGAGGCGATCCTGACCGGTGGTGCGAAAGAGATTCAAATCGTGCACCACCATCGGCACCGCGTCGGCGGTGAGTTGCACGTCGAACTCGACGTACGGCGCACCAGCCGCCAGCGCCGCGCTGAGCCCGCTGCGGCTGTTTTCAGGATAGCGACGGGCATAGCCGCGATGCGCAACAACGGGGGGTACGTTCACCGGCATGAAACCTATGGCACGGGGGAGAAAAAAACGGCGCGCGACTCTAGCACACCCTTCGACAGGTAGCGAGAACGCGCCGCGCACGCTACTCTAGTCTACAGGGCCGCGCGACGTTCGTGCGCCCTGGGAGTATTCCGCTGTAAAGGAAGGGAGGTTTTTCTCATGCGAGTATCTGGTCGTTTCCTGGCCGCGGCGCTCGGCGCGCTTGTCGCCGTCTCCGTCGCCTCACCACCGCTGTACGCGGGCACGATAGAAAACAAACTGGTGATCGTCACCTCGTTCCCCAAGGACCTCACCGGCGTGTTCAAGCGAGCCTTTGAAAAGCGCCATCCGGGTCTCAAGATCGAGATGTTGAAAAAGCACACCAACTCGGGCATCAAGTACATCGAGGAAACCGCGGCAAACAACATCAGCGACATGTTCTGGGCCTCGGCGCCCGACGCCTTCGAGGTACTCAAGGGCGACGGCCTGCTGCACAAGTACACGCCCAAGACCAAAGGGATCCCGGCCAAGGTCGGCAGTTACCCGATCAACGATCCCGATGGCTACTACATCGGCTTCGCCGCGGCCGGCTACGGCATCATGTGGAACAAACGCTATCTCAAGGCCAAAAAGCTGCCGCCGCCCAAGCGCTGGTCGGACCTCGCCAAGGCGGTCTATCACGGCCATGTGGGGATGTCGGCGCCGTCGCGCTCCGGGACCACCCATCTGACCGTCGAAACCCTGCTCCAGGGCGACGGCTGGGCCAAGGGCTGGGCGCAGTGGAAGGACATCGCCGGTAACTTTAAAACCGTCACCGAGCGCTCCTTCGGGGTTCCCGACGGGGTCAACAGCGGCGATTTCGGACTCGGCGTGGTGATCGACTTCTTCGGCCTGTCGTCGAAAGCGAGCGGCTACCCGGTGGATTTCATCTACCCGCCAATCACCACCCTGGTGCCGGCGAATGTCGGGATCCTCAAAAACGCGCCCCACCCGAAAGCGGCTGCGGCTTTCGTCGAGTTTCTGCTCTCTCCGGACGGTCAGGCCTTGCTCCTCGACCCGAAGATCATGCGCTTGCCGGTAAATCCCGCGACCTACGCCAAGGCCCCGGCGGGCTTCCCGGATCCGTTCACGGACAAATCAATCGGGGCAGCGGTCAAATTCGACGTCAAGCTATCCAAGAGTCGTTATAACGTGGTCAATTCGCTGTTCGACGTGATGATCACCTATCGGCTCGACGATCTGCGCGACGCGGTCGGCGCGGTGCAGAAGGCCGAGGCGGCGCTGGCAGAGCATCCCAACGCCAAGGCGGCGGACCTGGTCCGCGAAGCCAAGGCATTGATCGCGGCGGTACCGATCAGCGAGGCCAAGGCCGCGCAGCCCGATTTCGCCAAGATCTTCAAGAAGAAGCGCAAAAAGGCCACCGACAAGGTGACCGGGCGCCAGGCCGAAGTCGAGGAGCAGTGGGACAAGATGGTCAAAAAGAACTACGCGCAGGCCAAGGCCAAGGCCGAACAAGCGTTGGCGATGCTGTAGCGCCTGATGTCGTAGACCCTGGCGCAGTAACGGCGACCGCGGCCCGGCCCACCCGGGCCGCGGTCGCTCGTCTTCCAGGGGTCGGAAAACCGAGTCATGCGAATCAACTGGGGCGAGCGAACCGTCGCCCTCACCATCGCGATCTTTTTGCTCGCGTTTCTGGCGCTGCCGGTGTTGCGGGTGATCCTGGTCGCGTTTCAGGACGCGTCGAGCGGCGCGTTCACGCTCGTCAACTTCCAGGATTTCTTCCGCTCTTCACTGTTTCGCGAATCCTTCTGGAACTCGCTCTACGTCGCCGGTATGGCGGTTCTGCTCGCGAGCCTCTACGCGTTGCCGCTCGCGTATTTCACCTCGCGTTTCGAATTCAAGGGCGCAATCATCGTCCAGACCCTGGGGGTGTTGCCGCTGGTGATGCCGCCCTTTGTCGGCGCGGTGGCGATGCTGTTGCTGTTCGGTTCCAACGGCAGCATCAACCTGCTGCTGGATGAGTATTTCGGCTTCACCATCACGTTCATGGAGGGCCTCAACGGGGTCATCTTCGTCGAAAGCATTCATTACTTCCCGTTCATCTTGATCAACCTGTCGGCAAGCCTCAGCCTCATCGACCGCAGCATGGAGGAATCGGCGCACAATCTCGGCGCGCACGGTCTGCGCCTGTTCCGGCGGATCGTATTTCCGCTCGCGATGCCCGGCTACGTGGCGGGCGCTTCGCTGGTGTTTCTCAAGGTATTCGACGATCTGGGGACCCCGCTGCTGCTCAACGTCAACAACCTGCTCGCCCCGCAAGCCTATCTGCGGGTGACCTCGATCGGCATCGACGATCCGATGGGCTACGTGATCTCGGTGATGCTGGTCGCATTCTCACTGCTCGCGATGGGGGTCGCGGGGCTCGCGTTGCGGGGCAAGGACTACTCCACCATTCAGCGCGGCGGCGGCGGGCTCGCCAAACGACGGATGCGGCCGTGGGAGCGGGTCGTGACCTACACCATCGTGCTGTTCATCCTGCTGCTGGTGCTGTCTCCGCACATCGGGCTGTCGCTGCTGTCATTCGGCACCATCTGGTCCTATGCGGTACTCCCCGACGGCTACACCCTCGCGCACTACCATGAGGTGTTCCGCGAATCGCCGCAGTTCATCACCAACACGCTGCTCTACGCGTCGCTCGCCGGAATTATCGACGTAATGGTGGGCACCGCCATCGCCTATCTGGTATTGCGCACCCGGATCCGCACCCGCCACTGGCTGGACTATGCCGCCATGGCGGCGCTGGCGGTGCCCGGCGTGGTGCTCGGGATCGGATACCTGCGTACCTTTTTCGGCATCTCGCTGCCGTGGAGCGGCCAGCCACTGGCGAGTTGGTGGGTGATGTTGGTGATCGCGCTCTCGGTGCGACGCCTCCCCTACGCGCTGCGTGCCTGTACCGCGGCGCTGCAGCAACTCAGCGTGTCGCTGGAAGAAGCGGCGCAAAACCTTGGCGCGCGCAAGCTCAAAACCGTGTGGCGGATCGTGGTGCCGCTGATGGCGGGTGGCATCGCGGCCGGTTTCGTCACCAGTTTCGCGACCGCGGCGGTGGAACTCTCCGCGACCATCATGCTGGTCTCGTCGGAGTCCGACGCACCGCTATCCTACGGCCTGTACATCTTCATGCAGACCGCGGCCGGGCGGGGCCCGGGCGCCGCGCTGGGAATCATCGCGGTGATCATCGTGGGCCTCGCGACCTATCTATCGCATCGCGTCGTGGAGCGTGGGCGGCGTCTCGGCGCTCAGCTACAAGCATAGGAGGGACCCGTCCATGAACATCCCGCGACACGAACCCGCCGGAGTGCGCTTCGAGAACGTCGAGCTTTACTTCGGCTCCAACCACGTCCTGCGCGACATCACCCTGGCGATCGAACCGGGCGAGTTCTTCGCCTTTCTCGGACCATCGGGTTGCGGCAAAACCACACTGCTGCGCCTGGTCGCGGGCTTCGGCGAGGCGCGCTCGGGGCGGGTGTTGATCGGCGATCAAGACGTCACCGGCCTGCCCCCGTGGGAGCGCAATGTCGGCATGGTGTTTCAGAGCTACGCGCTGTGGCCGCACATGAGCGTGCGCCGCAACGTGGCGTTCGGGCTCGAAGAGCGACGCCTGGCCCGCGCCGAGGTACACCGTCGTACCGACGCCGCGCTCGAACTGGTCGGCCTGCTGGATCTCGCGGAACGCCGCCCGGCGCAGCTTTCCGGCGGCCAGCAGCAACGCGTGGCGCTGGCGCGCACCCTGGTGGTTGAGCCGCGCGTGCTGCTGCTCGACGAGCCGCTGTCGAATCTTGACGCCAAGCTGCGCGTGCAGATGCGCCAGGAGCTGCTGGCGCTGCAACGCAAGCTCTCGCTCACCACCATCTTCGTCACCCACGACCAGGAGGAGGCGAATACCACCGCGGATCGAATCGCGGTGATCGACGCCGGAACGGTGCAACAGATCGGCACCCCGGCCGATCTCTACGACGATCCGGCGACCCCCTTCGTCGCCGACTTTCTCGGCACCGCCAACGTCCTCGACGGGAAGCTGGCCGAGACCCCGGAGGGGCGCGTCTTTCAAACTCCGGATGGATTCACCGTCGCGCTACGCGAAGCGCAACTGGCCGAACGGTCCTTCCCCGCCGGTGGCGCCTGCAGCATCCTGTTCCGTCCTCAGAACCTGGAAATCACGACCACGCCGGGGCCGACCCCGGCGGGTCGCGTCGCCCTCAGCGGCCGACTTAGCCATCGCGAATTCCTGGGTAGCCTGGTGCGCTATTCGGTCAACGTGAAGGGCGCGACGATCCTGGTCGACGAGACCCATCAACGCGGCCACACCCCGATTGAAATCGGTGTCGAGGTGCGCCTCCAACTGCCCATCGAGCAGATCGTGGTGCTCGCGTCGCGGGGTTCCGTCGCGAACCATGCGAGGATCCCGCAAAGCGGCTAGATTGCCCATGCGTAATGCGCCGGGGGGCGGTCAGCGTTTACGGTATCTTTGTCTACCCTGACCCTATGTGGCGCCGACGCCACCACCAGACCTTATCCATAACATCGTGAGGAGGAACTCATGTAAAGCAAATCCCACCGCTTCCGCTGGCTGATCGGAGGGCTGCTCAGCTTCGGGCTGGTCGCCACCGCGAGTGCCGCCTGCGGCAACCGCGGCAATCTCGACACCCGATACTGCGACGATAACGGCGATCTGGTCGCCGACACGCCGACGGACTCGGGCAAGTGGCTCGATCCGGACACCCTGGTGTTCTCCTACACGCCGGTCGAAGATCCCTCGGTATACGAGAACGTATTCACCGAGTTCATGGATTATCTGTCCAAGAAGACCGGCAAAAAAGTCAAGTGGTACGGCGCCGAATCCTATGCCGCGCAGGTCGAGGCGATGCGCTCCGGGCGCCTGCACATAGCCGGGATCTCCACCGGGCCGACGGTGTTCGGCGTGAACCTGGCGGGCTACGTGCCGTTCGCGATCATGTGCAAGGGCGACGGCACCTTCGGCTACAAACTCCAACTCATCACCCTCAAGACCTCCGGCATCATGAAGGTGTCCGACATCAAGGGCCGCAAGGTCGCGCACGTGACCCCGACCTCCAACTCCGGCAATCAGGCGCCGCGCGCCTAGTTCAAGGATCTGGGCGTAGTACCGGGCAAGGACTATAAGGTCATCTATTCGGGCAAGCACGACAACTCGATCCTGGGGGTGGCGAACGGCGATTACGACGCCGCACCGATCGCCTCGAGCGTGCTCGACCGGATGGCCAGCAAGGGCATCGTCGACAAGAGCAAATTACGGATTATCTACGAATCGCAGCCCTTCCCGACCACCTCGTACGGCTATGTCTATAACCTGAAACCCTCGCTCCAGAAGGCGATCCGCGAGGCTTTTCTGACCTTCGACTGGAAGGGCAGCGGACTCGCCAAGGAGTTCGGCAAACAAGCCGACAAGTTCTGCCCGATTACCTTCAAGAAGCAATGGCGCCCGATCCGCCTGATCCAGAAGGAGAATGGCGTGATCTACACCCAGGACGCGCTGCGTAAGCTCAAACTCAAAAAGAAGAAAAAGAAGAAGAAGAGCGGCTGACCGAACCGCGTTTTTCGCACCTTGCTTCCCGCCGGCAACCGCCGGCGGGAAGTTTTTCGACTACGGAACCCCAACCATGCTTGCCATCAGCGGCCTCGCGAAGATCTACCCGACCGGCGCCAGGGCGCTTGAGCACGTCGATCTTCGGGTCGAACGGCCTCAGGTGGTCGCGATCATCGGCACCTCGGGCGCCGGCAAGAGTACCCTGATCCGCTGTATCAACCGCCTGGTCGAACCGAGCGCCGGCACCATCATGCTCAAGGACACCGACGTCACCGCGCTCAATCGGCGCGCGCTGCGCCTGGCGCGGCGGCGGATGGGTATGATCTTTCAGGAATACAACCTGGTCGAGCGTCTCACGGTAATGGAGAACCTGCTCTCGGGACGCCTCGGCTACGTGAGCTTGTGGCGCGCCTACCGGCGCAAGTACCCGCCCGCCGACATCCGTGCGGCCTACAAACTGCTCGATCGGGTAGGACTCGAGGGCTTGGCCAATATCCGCGCCGACGCGCTTTCGGGCGGCCAGCGCCAACGGGTCGGGATCGCGCGCGCGCTGATGCAAGACCCCGATCTGCTGCTGGTCGATGAACCTACCGCGAGTCTCGACCCCAAGACCGCGCGCCAGATCATGCGCCTGATCTGCGAACTCGCTCAGGAGCGCGGCACGCCGGCGCTGGTGAACATTCACGACGTGGGCCTCGCGCAGGCATTCGCCGACCGGATCGTGGGCTTGAGCGGCGGACGCGTGGTGTTCGACGGGCCACCCTCCGCGGTCGATCAACAAGTGCTGACCGATATCTACGGGGAAGAAGACTGGAGCGCCACCATCCGCCGCAGTGAGGATTCGGAAAAGGAGTCGCCGGTCACGACGCGGCACGACCTGGAAGCCGAGTCGGCCGCCGGATGAACGCATCCGCCTACCCGTCGCGCTGGCGTGCGCCCAGCCTGGTCCCGAACCCGTGGCTGCGCTACGGATTGCTGCTGCTGGCGCTCGCCTACCTGTACTGGGCGTCGGGTTCACTCGATATCGACTGGCATCGGATCAGCAACGGAATACCGCGCGCGGCGAATATGTTCGCGCGCATGATCCCGCCGAATTTCAGCCGCTGGGAGTTGCTGGTGCGCGGGGTGGGCGAAAGCATCGAGATGGCGCTTGCCGCCAGCTTTGTCGGCATGATCCTGGCGATTCCGCTGGGGATCTGCGCAGCGAGCAACCTGGTGCCGGCCCCCGTCTACCTCGTCGCGCGCGCGGTGCTGGTGCTCAGCCGCACCTTCCACGAGATCATCATCGCGATCTTTTTCGTCAAGATCTTCGGCTTCGGACCGCTGGCCGGGATCTTGACCCTGGTGGTGGCGAGCATGAGCTTCATCGGCAAGATGCTTGCCGAGGACATCGAGAACATGCCCGCCGGACAACTCGAGGCGGTGCGCGCCCAGAGGTCGGCGTCGGCGGGCCTTCAGTGTTGTAGAGCACGAAAATGGGGTTCAGCGTCACTCGACGTGCCGTCGCCGCCCGCGGACGCGGAGCGCAACACGCCTGCTCAAGCGGCGCTGATTCCGTAGCGCGGCAGGATGTCGCGGATCACGGTGAGGCGATGGACCTGCAGTGCATCGTGAAACAGCTTCCAGTCGCTGGCCAGAAACGAGGGATCGTAGCGAAAGGTATCACTGCGCTTGTCGATCGATTTGCGGGTTCCGATCGCTTGATACTTCCATGAGCCGGTGCCCTTGGCGCGAAATTTCAGTCGTGGCGCGGGAAAACCGAAATCCCCGGAGTGAATCGCCGCGAGCCACGCCGCATGGCGCTCCTCGCCGTCTTCCTGGAGCGTCCCGGCCAGCATATCGTGGATTTTCAGCTCCTGCCCCGCGTTGAGTCCCGGCACATCGGCGTCCGGGTCGCGCACCCGATAGCGTTGCATCGTCTTGCACATCTTGCCGGCCGCGGTGGTGAAATCCGCGGTGTTGTCACGCTGAATGCGGTTGCCGCGGTGGTCCACGTAGCTCCAGCGCAGATACGGGCGGTCCGGGAAACTCAGGGCCGCGCCGTGTCCCAACGGCAGGGCGTCGCCCACCAAGGCACTGCTCGCCCGATCGAACAGTCCGCCGAAATAGTCTTGCAGCCGGTCCGCTACATCCGCGGGCGCGCGCCCGTGCTCGGCGATCTCGGATAGGCGATTGACCTCGTGCTGAACCCCGGCGAATCCCTGGTGCGCCCAGGTGTCGGCGTAGACGTGCATCGTGATCCCGAGTCGATGCAGGCCGTAGGCTGTGTCCTGTTCGACGATGCAGGCACGCACCATATCGCGGGCGACGTGACTGTCGGGGCGGCACACGATCTTGTCGATGAAACTCCCCTCGGGATTGGTGCCGCTACGCATGCCGCCGTTACCGGGCAGAAAATGGAACGGAATCCAGACGTGGTGGTTGGCGAGTTTCTCGAAATTACGGTAATCGAGCATCTTGTGCGCCGAACTGATGCGGGCGTACATCGCCCCGTTGTCGAAGCCGATGGTCCCGCCGTTGGTGGCGTCATCGACGTACTGGGCGCAATGGGCGATGATTTCGGCGTCGCGATGCGCGAAACCCGCGTAACGCGCGATGACGTAGGTCGCGCCGTGATGGAAATCGATCTGCATGACTGAGCCCTGCTATCGGGATTTGCCGGAAGGAAGATCCTCGGTACCGCGGAAATCGCCGCCGTAGCCCCAGCGGTAGGAGGTCGCGAAGTAGGGCTGCCCGCCGATGGTCACAGCCAACTGCATGGCCGAGCCGAGCAGCAAGCCCATCACCTCGCTATCGACGCTCGCCGCGACGCAGCGCTTGAGCTGCTCGTCGGCGGCCTGCTTCTGCTCACGGCTGCCGCCGTAGTAGTAGGCGCGGTCATGCTCCACGCAACACAGATGCCACGGCAGGGTCGCGCCGAATTTATGGTGGACCCACTCAGGCAGTGCCGCCCAGGTGGCCGACATGCCGCCGCTACAACCGTCGGAGTGCTTGTCCGGATCGAATTCCGGGATGCCCTCAATCGGTTCGAAGGCGTCCGGCCGGTCGCGCCCGCACAGGCTGTCGAGGATTTGTTGGGTGGTTTCGAAGCCCATGTCGAGCACCTCCTCGGCCTCGGTCGAGACCGCCATGCACTACAGAGTCGGGAGTCACGATGACACAGTCCAGCCGTGCCGACAAGGAATTCGACTACCAGGATTTCGTTTGCCAACCCATCGCCTCCCCCGACCAACAGCGCCGGGAAACGTCGATTCGCGCGGGTGGGATCCCATCAGCTACGCCGACTCTCCTCGCCGAGCGCTTCCGTGCGCCCTTGCGTCTTTGCGCGAGGACATCGCCCCTGCCCTCGAAGAAGAATTGATCGCGATGATCGGCGTTTAATGTCGGTCCTCTTCGAGAGGAGCTTGCACCTCAGTTTCGGCTTGCGACGGCCCAGCCTTCGAGTCCCGAAGCTTTTCCATTGCCGCGGCGTCGACCACGCTCGGCAAGCCGTGCAGGATCGCCGTGCCCTTCAGGCGCAGTCCCTGCTCCGCCTGCGCGACTTCGGCCGCGACCGCGCGCGAGGCCACTGGCCGGCTCATGTCGATCAGATGCGGGGTGATCAACACCACCGTCTCGGTGCTGCCGGAACGGGTCTCGTTGTGCGCGAACAGACCGCCGATGATCGGCAGTTTGCTGAGCACCGGCACCGCGCTGCGGTCCTCGCTGTCGTTATGCTTGATCAACCCGCCGATGAAAATCTTCTGGCCGTCACGGGCGAGCATCTGAGTCGTGACCTCGGTGGTCTTGACCGAGGGTATTCCGGCGTTGAGGGTGGTCGAGCTGACCTCCGGATGGATGTCGAGCAGGATCCTGCCTTGATTATCGACCGCCGCCTTGACCTTGAGAATCACGCCGGACTCGATGAACTGCACGGTCTCGGTGGTGACCTGATTGATGGTGGTGGTAACCTTGAAACCCACCCGATCGCCAATCACCACCTGCGCCTCATCATTTTCCATTACCAGCAACTTGGGCGTAGACAAGGTCCGCACCCGCCCCTGGTTACGCAGCGCATTGATAAAGACGTCGAACTTCGGGGTCACGAGTTGCGCGAAGAATCCCGACAGGCCGAGTGGCGCGAGACCCGCCTGACCGATTTTGCCGGGCCCGCCCTCGAGCCTGAACGGAAGATTCCAGTCGATACCATAGGTTTCATCCGCATTCAGCGCGATCTCCAGAATTTTCGCCTCGATCAGGATTTGGCGCGGCTGACGATCGATCTGGCGCAACATCTGGTCGATACGGGTCAAGAATTCCGGCAGATCCTCCACTACCAAGAGCTTGCGCTTGGTCAGCGTGGTGATCTTCCCGAATCGGGACAGGTGCGTCTTGAGTAGGCCCGCGGCCACCGTCGGATCGGTGTATTGAATCTTGAAGGTGCGGATCCGGGTGTTGCCGGCGGTCGAGTCCTTGCCCGCCTCCTCGCGCGGGACAATGAAATAGCTCCCGGCGCGTTGTTCCACTACCAGCCCGGCAGCATCAGCAACCGCGTGAATCGCCTGATCAAGACTGACCTTGTAGAGGTTGACCGAAACCTTGCCCGTCACCCCCTTGCCGAGCAGAATGTTGACCCGCCCCTGACGCGACAGCATCTCGTAGATCTCAGCCAGCGAGGTGTCTCGTATAGACAAGCTGATCGGCGCCCGCGCGACCCCGGCGACCACGCCCGCGGGCGCCGCGACAATCGCCACGAACGCCAGTACGATCCCAAATCGCCAGATTCTTGACGCCCGCGACTTCGGGAAAGTCATTCTTTTGTCACCGCGGCGTCCGAAGCGCGCGTATCCAGCGACAGAACGTAGCGCTTCCCGCCGCGCTCAAACACCGCCGTTCGTTCATGAACCTCCACCAATCTGTACCCGCCGTGGCTCTCGCCCAAACCCAAAATCTCACCATCGACGTTGACCAGCGAGCCCTTGCCGGCCACCACCGTTGCCTTGAGCGGTGGTGCCCAGGGCGTCGGCGGCGTGATCGCCTCCGGTCGTGCCGCCGCTCGCACCGCGGGCCGCGTCTCGGCTTGCGACACGAGCTTTTCAAAAGGATTGTTATGCAATACCGATGCCATACCCGCGACCGCGGGCCCTGTCGCGGCGACCGGCATTGCGGCCAACAGCAACGCACCGACCACCTCCACCGCGGCCGCAATTGGTAGGATCCTCATCCGTGACTCGCCGCGCGGTAGGAGACCACCCGCACCCGTAGCCGCAGGCGTTCGGGCGTCGCGCCGCCGCCGATCTCGAACCGGGTCACCGTCAATGGTCGCAATTCATTCTCGGCGTCCTCGAGCCATGCGATCAGATCGAAGTAGCCACCCGTTGCCTCGACCTCATACGGCGCTTCGCTGAAATTACCCACCTTACCGTGCGGCCCCGGTGTGACCCCGATCAGATCGACCCCGTGGCGCAATGACAAACCATCGAGGCGGCCGATGATCCGGGCAACCGAATGGCCATCGGCCGGCTGCTTGCCGTAGAGTCGCTCGCGCAGCGCGTCGACCCCTGCCTGTGCGGCGGCAAGCCGCGCCGCATCCACCGCGCCCGCTCCGTCGATCCCCGAATGCAGGGCGTTGCCGGCAACGCCCTGCAGGCGCCGAAAGTCGCGTAGCGGACCCTTAAAGAGCCAGAAATAGGCCCCCGTCAGGGTAAGCACGAAGGCGCCCGCCAACGCCAATGCCAGCACCCGTGCTTCGATGCGCTCCAGCCAGCGACCCATCACCGCCCCCTGATCACCACCGCCAGACCGAAGGCGACCACTTCGCGCCCGCCCTCCTGTTGGGCGTGGGTTTCAAGCACCTTGACATCCTTGAACGCCGCTTGATTAGCGAGCCGCGAGACGAATTCCGCCAACGCGGAGTGATCGACGGCTACCGCCTTGATCTCCATGTGGGTGCGCAGGCGCCAGCCATTGACCGCCGGTTTCTTGGAACCCGCCGGCACCACCACGAAATAGCCGGTGTTGATGGTGCGCGCCGGCGTCTCTACCAACTCCCCGGCGCGCTGGAAGCGCCAGCTCAGGAAGCGCACCCGGCGACCCTCGAGCGCGCGGTCGACCGCGGCGAAGATTTCGCCCGTCGGAGGTCCAGCGCGCAGCGTGTCGAGCATTGCCAGTTGTTTGGCCAACGCGACGCGCTGGCTATCGAGTTGATCGAGGTGCGCCTTGCGCTGGAGCGCCGCCGCCGCATCCACGCGCATTTTGCGCGCCTCGCTGGCGCGTGCATCGATGTTCACCGAAAGCACCGCCTTGGCCGCCAGCAGGCCGAACAACAGCGCCATGTAGGCGACCGCGAAACGCCCCAGCCAGGAGCGCGCGCGACGGCCGCGGCGATAACTCTCGGGGATCAGATCGATGTCAGTCATCGGCCCGGGAACCCCGCAGGGCGCAGCCGGTCGCGACCGCAAAACCCGCGACCGGATCGAGCTCCGCCGTCGTCGGCGCCGGATCCTCGGTACCGAAGGAGGCAAAAGGATCCAGGATCCGCACGGCCAGTGGCAGCAGGCCGTCGAGGTAGCGTTCGATCCCCGGCCACCGCGCGATACCGCCCAACAAATAGACTCGATCGACACCGGCGCCGCGCAGCTCCGCGGCGGCATACAGGATCAACCGCTCGACCTCCGCCGCGAGATCCAGAAAGCGCGGCCGCAAAATGTCCGCGATGGTCGTCGCAACCTCGTCGCCACCGGCCGCCTGCTCTCGCCGCGCGCCCGCGCCGGAGGCCATGCCGTGGCGGTACACCAACCGGCGCGCCTGCGCGGGCGGGACTTCGAGATCGACCGCGAGCTTGTCGATCAATTCGCTCTCGCCGAGGCTCACCTCGCGGTCGAGGAGCAGGCGACGCCCCGAGATCGCACTGAGATAGGTACGCCTGCGGCCGAAATTCATGCACAACACGTTGGCGTCGACTTCGGCGTCGTTGGCCGACACCACCAGGCGCCGGATCGCCACCGGACCGACCTCCAGCGCAGCGACTTGAAGGCCGGCGCCATGCAGCCGATCGAGATAGGCCAGCACGTCCACGCGCTGCGCGCAGGTCGCCAGGGCGCTGCGCTCGCCGCTTTCCGCACCGGAAGTACGCACCGGCAGGTAGTCGATTATCCAATCCGCGGCGTCCCCGTCGAGACGCTCGACCGCGTGCGCGTAGACCGTCTCACCCTCGTCTTTGCCGGTTCCAACGCGGTAGTGAATGGGCATGACTTTGACCTGCGCGGCCGGCAAACAAGTAACCACGCGGCGGCCGCTGAAGGAGCCCTGACGCAATGCCGTACGCACCACCCGTCGCAACCCCGCGGGTGACGCGAGCAGCGTTTCCCGCGCGACCGGATAGGCAAGGGATGCCGCGGCACGGAGCCGCGGACCCGCGCTGCCGAAGTCCATCTGTACCAGACGCAGCCGCTCATGGGCTAAATCCACACCGATCGGGCCGCAACGCCTGGACGGGGCCGCGCGCGGGCTACGCGTTGCCGCCCCACCGAACGATCTGAGCAGCTCGCGAATCCGACCCACCGAACCTGACCCCCGTGGTTCTCCGTTACCCGGACGCCACGCACCACCCGAGGCATTCGCACACTTTGGGCGAACCCTGTGATCGCGACGCTTACCGACGGGTTATCGGCATACGCCGTAGATTCTTTACGGATACCGCTACGGCACGCTGCCTTTCGCCCATTCAATGGCTCGTTGCAGGATCAATCGACCGTTGTTGTTGACCTCGCTCCAGGCCGTATTGGTGGCGAGACCCGAGGGCACCATCACCCGTCGGCCCGCGGCGGTGCCGCTCGGGTACAGCGCGGCGCCTGTATCGAGCGTTACCAGGGCGCCGGCGCCGCCCCAGTCGGCGAGGGTCCGCAGGCCGGGGGCCGGCGTACCGGCGACCGCCGTTCCGGTCATTGCGGCGGAGAAAATGGCGAGCGGGCCGGCGGCGAAGACCTGGGTGATGTAATGCGTGGTGTCGGTCACGTTGATGGCGGCGCCGACCGGCGCGCTGCTGGCGGAGGCGATCCCCAGTTCGTCGTTGAGCGCGCCGACCTCGTTGACGACGCCGATGGTCGTGTTACTGAGTTTGGTGGTGAGGGTAAGCGGGTCAACGGTCGCGCTGATGTAGGCGGCATTGTTGAGCGCCACGTTGGAGTCGAAACTGGCCTGCGAGGCGTTGTCGTCGAGCAGGCTCACGGTATAACCCCAGTACTCCAGCAGCGCCTTGCGATACACGTCGCCGGGGGCGAGGGTGGCCGCATTCCCCACGACCAGCAAGACCGTACCGCTACTGAACGGCATCTGGCCGGCACTGCCGCATTCATCGGCGAGCGTCACGACCAGGCGTGGGCGTTGGATGCTCGCGGCGTTGTCGCTGCTGGTGAAGCTGATACCGTTGGCGGTCCCGGCGCTGGCGCGCAGCAGCACGCCATGGTTCGGCTCGCCGGCCCGCCACGCCCGTACCTGGCTGGTCAGGTCCCACTGATACCAGCCGGGCGTCTGCGTCGGGATCGTCACGGAATCGATGGGCGCCGGGTCGTAGTCGCCACCTGGGTTGGTCCACGGATTCAATCCGTCGTAATCATTGTAGGTAACCCCCAGTTCGCCGGCCCCCAGGCTCCCGCCATCCAGTTTCCCTTCCACCCAGGAACGACTCACGCGGTGCAGATCGATCACCGCGTTGCTCACCGAGGCGCTGCCCTGGAGGTAGAGACCGAGGGTCGCCGACACGATGCGCGCGGCGGGCGGCAAGGCCGCCATGTCGAAGCGGATCAAGGTGGCTTGATCGTTTTTCCCGTTGCTGACACCGAGGCGGGTCGAGGCGCCGTAGTTCCTGGACTTCATCGCACCGCTTCGGGTGTAGGCGTCGTCCAGCGCGGCGCCCGGCTGGATGATCACGCGGGTTCCCGGCTGAAAGGCCGTGACGGCGTTGCGGGTCAGGGTCCGCGACGGGCCGCCGGAGAGGGTGCCGGTGGCGGTGACGCCGAGCGGCGAGACCGCGCCGATGGCGGTGGTGATCTCCAGGTGAGGACGCAGGGTCGTGGTCGCGTATTCGCGGCTGGAATAGCTGGAAACGATGCCGCTGGATTCGGCAATCAACATGATGCCGTGGTTGGCGGTCGCGTCGTTGGCCCATGCTTGCGCGAGCGCCGTGAGGTTGATCGCCGTCCAGGCGCTGGCACCGGGCAACGGCGGGATGCGAACCGGGATCGCCGCCTCGAAACTCGTGGCGATGCCGCTCCAGGTGGCACCGGCCTCGGTCCAGGCCGCGGTCACCGGGTGGACATCCACGGCGGCCGCGGCGTCGTTGGCGGTCACGTACAGCCATAGCGTTGCCGAGGCGATCCTGGCTCCGGCGCCGATCGCCGACAGATCGAAGTGGTACAGCGCGCGCTGCGCGGCGCCCGCGGTCCCTTCGACCATCAAATCCGCGCCTGTCGAATAAGACTGGGTGGGCGTAATCTCCTTGATGAACGTATCCCGATCCGGAGCGAGACTGTAGGCGTTGGTGGCGGCGGCGGAATTCACCGTCGCGCTGTACATGCCGGCGCCGAAATTGGTGGCGGGGATCGTGAAGCCACCGCGACAGGCATTGTTGTCGCTCTGCCACAGGGCGTGGCGGAGTCCCGCCTCGGCGAGATAACGCGCGGCGTCGGCCTGCGCCTCGGCGCCCGCCCGCGCGGCGCCGACCGCGCCCTCGCGGCTCACCAGAAAAGCGACCGCTGCAAGCAGCGCGAGGGCCAGCACCACCGTCAGCAGCATGAAACCCTGCTGGTCTGCACGCGCCGCTTTTCGGCGCATCGAGGTCACCTCCCGACGACGCACCCCGCCGCCAAGCCCCTGCCCAACCGGCGCGCCGATCACGCCGCGTGGCGCGCCGTCGCGAAAATCAGCGCATAGGCATCCGCGGCGTGCTGGCGGACCTCTTCAATCAGCGGTTCGAGCACCGAATCGCTCAAACCGATGAGATCCCAGACCCGCGGCGTGACCACGCAATCCGGCGCGTGCTCGCCCGCCGCCTCGATTCGAGCGACGCGGCTGGCCACGTGCACGATCGCCGCCTCGAGTGGAAAGCGCTCCGCGTTCCACGGCTCGAGGTGGTGACGCACCGCTTCGACGAGGCTCTCGGGGAGATCCCAGATCGCCAGCAACTCGGCGCCCAGCGCGGCGTAGTCGAATCCGATCAGCGCGCGCTCGACGACGCTCGGGTCGCAATCCAGGGCGCGGGCGCGGGCCAGCACCTCCGCGGCGAGTTCCGGTTGGGTCTGGTAGATGACCAGATGGCCGATGTCGTAGAGCAGACCCTCGACGAACAACCGTTCGCTGTCGAGCACGTTACAGCGCACCGCGACCAGCCGCGCGGCCACCGCGCAGCGCACGCTGTTGCGCCAGAAGGCGTTCATATCGACCAATCCCCCGGGTAACCCGGTGAACGCACTCGCCACCGAGGTCGCGAGCAGCAGATCGTGGACCTGCTGGGTACCGAGCAGGGTCACCGCCCGCCACACGGTTTCAACCCGCGCCGCGTAACCGAAAAAGGCGCTGTTGGCGAGGCGCAGCAGGCGTGCGCTCAAGGCCGGATCGTGGGCGATGACCTCGCCGACCGCCGCGAGCGAGGAATTCGGATCGTCCATGCGCTGCTTGGCGCGCACGAAAACCGCCGGCAGGCTCGGCAGATGCGGGTTCGCCGCAATCAGATCGCGCGGGCTCCGCGCGCCGGCCGCGAGCGGCTCGAATTGGGTCCCATTCACGGTGTCTCTCCGGTCGGATCTGCGCCGGTCAGACGGCGAATCACGAGATGCAGTTGTCCGGGGCTCGCGGCCTTGCATGCCTTGGCCTCGTAGAGCGCCTCGTCCGCCAGGGCGTAGACCTCACGCTGCCCGATCACCGCTTTCGGAGGTACGCTGATCAAGCCGACGCTCAGCCCCACCACCGGGAAGTCGCGCCAATCTTTCGCCTGCGCGCAATCGGCGAGGCCGTCGAGCGCGCACCGCAATAGGCTTTCGGGCTGCTCGGCGGTGAACAGCAACGCGAACTCGTCACCACCCATGCGCACCACGCCGCCCTCCGCACCGAGTTGCGCGCGCAGCGATTCGCTCAACCTGACCAGCACCGCGTCACCGGCGTCGTGACCGTAACGGTCGTTGACTTGTTTGAAGTCGTCGATATCGATGAAGGCGAAGTGGTAGTCGCGGCCCGCCGCCCGCCAGGCGGCGGTGCAGCGCGGGAAGTGATCTTTCAGATAGCGACGATTCCAGGCCCCGGTCAGCGGATCCTGGTTGGAGAGCACCCGCATCCGTGTGTTGGCGGCCTCGAGCGCGTGGCGCGCGCGCAAATCGCTTTTGCGCAGACTGGCATTGCGCGCCACTAGGGCCACGCTGATCAAGCTCGCGGCCACCATCACGAACTGCAAGACCAGCAGCGTGGCGGCGTTGAACGCAGCCGCTCCGCCACCGACCGAGAAGGTAACCAAGCCGTAGATCAACGCACTGACCAGCAGCGCCTCGCGCAGGCCCCAGGGGACCATCGGTATGACCATGAACAGCAATGCGACGCTCGCCAGCAGCACCGGCTCGAAGCCCCCGCTACGATGCGCGAGCAAGGCGAAGGCCATCGCGCTGACCACCAGCAGGGTCATGCCGAGTACCTGAAGGGTGCGCAAATCATCGATCGCGCGCACCGAAAGCAGCACGTGGAAGGCCAGCGCCGCCAACAGCAGAACGGTGTAGCGATAGGGTTCCGAGAGGCCCAGTGCCACGAACAGCACCGCTTCGGAAAGCAGCAGCGTGAGCGCCACCAGGCACAGCCCGGTGAGCCCCTTGCGGGTCTCGGCGACCATCTCGCGGCGCGCATAACGCGACAACTCGGCGGCGCCGAAACCGGTGATCGACCACAGTCCCGCTACGTCGTGCAACGGTCCGCTCAGTCTTCCGATCAATTCGATCATCGCATCCGATCCTTCAGGTCCAGAAGGTTATCGGCACCCACCAACGCGTTCTTGAGCGGTCGCCGGCGCGCGCTGCTCATGGCCCCCCGCCAACCCGTACGCGGGTGTGGAGACTGACGCTCCGGCCTTGAGCATCGGTGAGTTCCAGGGTGAGGTCGATCAGCGGCGCCCGCAAATTCGTGCCCGCCACGCGTTCGACACGCAAGCGCGTGACCTGATCGGCGAGTAACGAGGTAACGAAATCGCGTCCGTCGATGGTGCCGGAGCCGTCCTCGTCCCAGGGGACGGGCGTACGCTGAATCAGGGTACCGCCGGAGAGATGGAACACCACCGGGTCGATCCAGTCTTCGTCGCTGACACCGTCCTCGTCGTCGTCGCCGAGGGCTGCCTCGTCGACCGAACCGTCCTGATCATCGTCGACGCCGAGGATTCCCGGCGCGCCATCCCCGTTCAGATCCGCCCCCGGATCCTCGTCCACGCCCCCGTCACCGTCGTCGTCGAGGCCGTCGGCCGGGTCCTCGTCCGCGACCCCGTCCTCGTCGTCGTCGTTCGTCACGGCGGGATTTTCATCGACCACGCCGTCACCGTCGTCGTCGATGAGGTAGATGCCGGGCGCGCCGTCGTTGGTCTGATCGCCGGGCGGATCCTCGTCGATGCGCCCGTCGCCGTCGTTGTCGGCGTCGGGAATGCCGTTGGCGTCGAGATCGGCGCTCGGATCGAGGGTCACGGCGAGCACCGCGCTCGCCTTGAGGCTCCCGGTTTCCGGCGGCGAGGCGGGTACCGTTTCCTCTCGCAAATTTTCATGCCAGGTGGTGGCGGGGTTGTCGGCCAGCGGCAGCAGCAAGCGGACCCCGTCGGCTTGCGCCGCGCGCACCATCCGCTGCATCGCGAAACGCGCCTCGCGCGCCAGCGCGTCGCGCGCGCGCGCCTCGCCACTGGATTCCAGCGCGCCGTTGATCAGCCCGCCGAGAGCCACCGCGAACAGTGCCCCGATCGCGACTGTGACCAGCACCTCGATCAGCGTGAATCCGCCGCAACGAATGACAACCGGGCACGATCCCTTTACCGCTCGTTGAAGAGGGTTTCGGGTTCCCGGTTCAGGGTTCAAAGGTTGAAGATGCCCGTGCCGCATGCTCTCAACCCTAACCCTGAACCTCTGAACCCTGAACCTCTGAACCCTGAACCCCTGAACCCCTGAACCCCTGAAGCGTCACCGGTTCTGGAGTGTCTCGAGCGCATCCGCGGAGCCCTCGATGGCGATTCGAACCCACAACAAATCCGGATCCGTACCGGTAAATGGGTTGTTGTCAGCGTCCGCGTTGTCGCCGTCGTACAGCGACAGGTAGACGAGGCGCCGGGACGGCGTGCCCGCGGCGTCCGAGTAGCTACTCGCCACCCCCGCGCCCCCGGCGGCGAGCGCCGCGGAGGCGAGATCGTCGAAGGGTTGGGCGAGCACATCTTCCATCTTGCCGCTCAGATCGTAGTGCGCGACCGAACGCTGCTCGTGCACGGCCGCGCCGAGCAGCCCGCTGCCGAGCGCGTCCATGGCGGGCGGTAGCGCCACCGCGATCAACACGGTCGCGATCAGGATCTCGATATAGGAAAAGCCGCGCGCGGCACGCCGGGCGCTCACTGGATCCGCACCCGACCGCTGATCCGATCCAGACTAACGGTGCGCTGTTGGCCACCGGCGACGAGCACGATGGCGGCGCTGGTGAGCAGATAGGGCACACCGCTCGCGGGCACGAAGAACGGCGTGCCGTTGGCATTGAAATACACCCCGGTCTGCACGCCGAGCCCTGCATAGTCGAAGGGAGCAGCCGAATTCGTGACCGTCACGCCGGAGGTCATCGGCGCCGTGGTCGGGTTGAAATCGTAAGGCTGCTTGGTGAAGGGGTCGTAGCCGAGCGCGCCGGGTAGCGGGTAGGCGCCGCTGGAGTCGAGCGCGTGGACGCTGATTCGACCGCTGCCGGGGATCTCGGTGACCACCGCCTGTGGCAGCCCGATACGCAACGCCTCGTCGCGCGCGAAACGCAACGCGCCGGCGATCTGGCCGGCGGCGAGTTCGAGACGCTGCTGGTCCGATTGAGAAAATAACGCGGGGACGGCCAGCGCGGTGACCATCCCCATAACCAGCAGGGTCAGGCTCAACTCGAGGAGCGTGAACCCCTGCCGATACCGTCCCATGGGTAACCCCGTACCGGCACGATCCAATACCCGGCAGGCTAGTGCGTGGCGTAGGCTGCGTCATCAGCGATCAATTTGCCGATCGCCGAATCGTACTTCCAGCCCGCGCCCGGCGCCGTCGTTGAAGTGAGGTTCAGATCACCCGCGGTCACCACCACGACGGTCGCGACGCCGGTGATCGGATTGGCCGGGATACCGGTTTTGCCGGGAGTCGTGGTCTTGAGGTAGGGGCCTAGGGTGTAGCCCGCCAGTTTCGCACTGCACGCCTTGCCGGTGGTATCGGTGAACATGGTGAGCTGCTCGGCGAAGGCGTCGGCGCCGGCGGCGGCCGCGGTCCCTTTCGTCGCCGTGCAGTCGGCGCCCGAAACGGCGGTCGCGGTACCCGGATAGCTGCCGTGCTGCTGGTAATAGAGATCAATCGCGGTGCGCATTTGCGCGAGATCGGTGTCGAGCGCCGAAACCTTGGCGTCGTCGGTGCTGGCGCTGAGCTGCGGCACCACGATGGCGGCGATAATCGCGAGAATGATGACCACGATCAGCAGTTCCACCAAGGTGAACCCGGCGCTGCCGCTGCGTGGGGTAAATGAACGCTTGCTACCCATGACGTCGGACCTCAATCGTATGAAAGCACAAAAATCCTGTCCTGTGAGTGGGCTAGCGGCCATCGGTGCGGAAACTTTAGTACCTTACCACTGAAATCTTGAACAAAAATACAAAGAAATATTCATGCTGTATAGGCACAGAGGGTAGGAACAACGAAATATTCACGAACTTTGAGTGCCGCAGCCAGGACGCGACG
>Ga0114931_10001676_pt1 | contig 28192 bp, 27 predicted proteins | sample 2SBtaG_FD_89579 | JGI IMG/M metagenome (GOLD analysis project Ga0114931, IMG submission 89579) | Deep subsurface microbial communities from Kolumbo volcano to uncover new lineages of life (NeLLi) - 2SBTROV14_V59a metaG | ecosystem: Environmental > Aquatic > Marine > Volcanic | place: Kolumbo... | reverse complement strand
TTCGTCCACCGTCAACATCTCCTGGCCTCCCTGCGTTTGGCACCATTGCCAAACACAGGATAAGCCTTGTTGCGGTGGCTCAATATTCGATGCGCGGAAACCTATCCAACCGGCTCAATATTCAATGCGCGTTTTCACTTTGCGAGAAAAGAATCTCCCCTCGTTCCAAGCACGCTGCGAAGCATCTCGGCGCTGCCGTTTTTCTGCTCTTTCGGCGTCGCGGCTCCGGTCACGCTTCGGTTGGTGTATTTTTCCCAGGCTTTTGGAAAAACATACCCATGGCTTTTTGAGCGGTTATGTCTGTCACCGAGGTCGGGAAAGTCGCGTTTTTGCCCCCGCAACGCATGATTCGGGTGTGGTGGTTGAATTCAAGTGAATAGAGTCGGATAATAACCCCCGAAGGACGCCGTTGCTTTCCCATGGGCCGGTCCCTGCCCGCCGGGGCATTGCGATGGCAATGGCGGACGTCATCACAAGGGGAGCAGCAGGGGTATCTGCCAAGAGGAGTTGAATCATTGATGCGGGATCATCGGCGACTTCTTCCGTTTCGATTGATTGTGGTGGTGGTTTCGGTGCTGCTGGCGAACTTACCGCGATTGCAGGCGCAAGATTCCGAGCTGGACCGAATTGACGGCGACTCGGTGGTCGCTTTGGCGCGCGAGGTGGCGGATTCGCTTGGACTTTCCCAGGCTGTGGCGGCGGTTCTTCGCCCGGTTCGTCTTTCTGACGAGGTGATCGCCGTTGACGTGCCGCTTTCCGACGCTCCGATACGACTGTTGCTCCAGCGCACCTCTGTCCGCTCGCCCGATTATCATCTCGTCGTGCAGGAATCGGATGGTTCGATGGTGGAACATACCCCGGGAGCGGAACACACGTATCGCGGGACGGTTGAAGGGATTGATGGGAGCGTTGTTGCAGCGTCGATCGACGGCGCAACGATTTACGCATTGGTTCTTATTCCCGGGCGCAAGCGGATCTGGATCGAGCCGGCGCGTGGGAGCGTGGCGGTCGGTGTTGATGGGCTTCATGCCGTTTATGACGACCGAGCGGTTGAAGAACGTGGGCGTTGTGGGTTCGAAGCGCGGGGGCTGGACACCGAGTCGGCGATTGTGGCGGAGCTTTCGAATCCCTCGTTTCCTGTGGACGCGACCGTTTCGGACTTGCCCAACAATACGTGGTTTGCGGAATTGGGGATCGACACGGACGTGGAGTTTTTCGACCGATTCGGGTCCGTCGAAGCAACGGAGGCGCGGATCAACTCGATTATCAACACGGTCAATGTTCAGTATGAGCGCGACGTCGGTATTCAACACACGATCTCGCACATGATTATTCGCACCTCGCCTTTTGTTAACTACTCGTCGCGTTCTGCCAATACGCTCCTTTTTGAGTTTTCCGATTATTGGTTCCGGTTTCAGAGCGATGTTCAACGGGATACAGCCCACTTGTTTACTGGTAAGAGCTTATCGGAGGGGATCGTAGGGTTAGCCAATTTCTCCGGGATTTGCTCCACCCTGGAGGGGTACGGTCTTAGCGGATACAACAAGGTTTGCAGCGGGGGGACGAATCTCGGGCAATTGTGCGGAAGCGGTGCGGATTGTCCGGGGGCGTCGTGCATCGACGGCGTTTGTCAATCGTTTGCCTGCCGCACCGACGTGACCGCGCACGAACTTGGGCACAACTGGGCTGCTCCGCATTGTCCCGCGCCTGATTTCTGTCCTGGTTGGACGATGCACCCGTCGATTCAAGGTGCCAATCGCTTTCACCCGGACATTACAATTCCGAAGATTCTCGCATACCGCGATACGGTTACATCCTGTCTTACGCAGGGCGATATTCTTAACGGGCTGACGATCGATCCGTTATCGGCGGTGTTGGCCGGGGGGAACGAACTTCAGTTTACAGCGATGGCCAATTTTCAATATGGAATCGACAAAGACGTAACGACGCTTGCGACGTGGAGCGTCGATCGCCCTGGAATTGCCTCAATCGATTCGGGTGGCCGATTCATCGCTGGCGCCGTTGCTTCCGCCCAGGTGGTGAATGTTACAGCGGACTTCACCTTTGACGGAATGTTTCAGCAGGGGTCGACGTCGGTGACGGTCCAACCTGCCCCGCTTGCTCCAATGGTGGACCCTGACACTCCGGAAAAAAACCGCTACATCAGCCTGATTCCGCCGCCTTCGCAGGGTCCGATAGCACTGCAAGTGACGCTCGTGTCGTTGCAGAGGCCGGTCCCTCCGAATTCTCCCCTGTTTCCGCCGTTCAACTTCGAGTCATCCGAGGGGAACGTCCTTTGGGTTGGTCCTCCGGAAATCTGTGCCGATATTGCCGGTGGGAGTCGGGATTATTTTTGCGCGTCGTTGTCGTGTGAGCCTTATTATTCCGACAACTGGGGTGATCAGGTCATTCATATTACCGGTGCGGAGATCATGCCCAGTTCGATCTATGACGTGCGCACGGTCCCCGCATCCTGTAGCGGGGTGGAGGCGACCTGCGTTTTTGTTTCCCCTCCGGTGAGGGTCGAGACCCAGCGATGGGGAGACGTGGTGGCTCCTTTCCAGGAGAAGTCCCCCGACCTGGTTTCAGCCGAGCAACCCAACATCAACGACGCGGTCGTGGTGATCGATCGCGTGAAGCAACTTCCAACTTCGTTTCTAAAACCGCTCGTTCACCTGTGGTCCTTGGGCAACGGACTGGACATTCACTCGGACGTCACCGTGCTCGATATCACGTCTGTGGTCGACGCATTGAAAGGGCGGGCGTACCCGTTTTTCGGTCCTTGTGATTGTCCATCGCCAGCCCGCTGTCCGAGCGTCGATCGCTGCGGACGTTGCACACCGCCGTAAGCTCGAATCGGCTTTGGTTTTGGACGATATCTTCGTGGGGCTTGTTTTCCCGGACACTGACCGACGAGTAGATTGCAAAATGATTGTTGCGAACTGCCATCGCCGAGTGCAAACCCGACAATACCTCCAGCTTATAATCGGGTCGCTTCTGTTGTGCGGGGGGTGTGGTGATGTTCTTCCGCCGGATCCGGCTCCACTGTTTACGATCGATTTGAAAGTCAATGGAGAGCCGGTGGATTCGGCGATTCTTGATACGGGCGGGGGGTACGAATTGATGCTTCGCGAGAGCATTGGTTTGCCGGTCCATGATGAAGTCGAGGTTCTGGCGTTTGGCGGTCGGGAGACGGTGGGGTTGGCCGAGGGGTTTTCGTATACGATTGATGGCATATCGCTCACCGCCAAGGCGGCACTGATAGGCCTGTCGGTGTGCGACTGCAATGGTGTGGGGTTTTTATTCCTCAGGCGGTCGGGCAAAACGCTCGGTGTCGACTTCGCGGGAAACAAGGCATTTCTGCTCGACCGGGCGCCGCAAGGGGGCCTACAACTTTCATTCGGCGATCCGCCCGATACGCTTCCGCGTTTTGACAGTGCCTTTGTGATCGTCAACGTCTCTGCCGGTGGACAGACACTTAGACTAAACGGTCTCCTGGATACCGGTACGAACAGTTCGGTTATGCGCCGCGGTTTGTTTTCCGGCGCAACACGACCCTTGCAGCCCGATCGCATGGCCGTGACCATCGGGAGGAGCGAACTCGGTGTCGTCGCGGCCAATGTCCGCCTGTTTGACACGCCGGGGCTTCCGGACATTGTCATCGGAACAGACGTGATGCGCGCGTGGAGCGATCGCTGGTTTTTTACCTACTCGCCGCGCGGTGGAGTTGTAACGGTTGAGCCTCGCACTGTGGAGTACGTCGCAGACCTCCCTGTCCCATCAGGCGTTCGTTGAACAGGTGTGCTTCAATGTACTTGTTCTACTCCAGCTCAATCCGTTGAAAAATCATGACACGTCCTTTTCGCCGGCGATTTCAGGGGCGAGACGCAGGCACCACGCATCTGAGCGAGCCTTTTTCGAGGGGTCGCGCGGCAAGGTCCCTCCAAACGGAGTCAGGAACACCGGCGCATCAGGTTCCCTGGGTGAGACGGTCGACTTCGCTCAGAATAGTCTCCCACGACGCGCGGTGGTGAATGAGCATCGGGAAAATCTGTCTCACGATGCCGCCCTTGTCGATGAAATAGGTCGTCGTGCGGTCATAGTGGATTGTATTCTTGCGGTTGGCGTCTACTGCCACGGAAAACGGCGGGGTTTTCCCCTTAAACGCCTTCATGATCTTTTTGGCCGAAGCGAGGTCCTTGTCTTCCTGCGAGATGGCAATTACGACGGTATCACGCTTGCTGAATTCATCGTAAGACTCTTGCAACTGACCCAGTTGCGTTGCACAAAACGGTCACCAAAACGCGCGGTAGGTTGTGACGATCACATTTTTCTTTCCTCGATACTGGGAAAGCGTCGCGTTTCCACCTGTCAGTGTGGGCAGTGTAAAGTCCGGCGCTTGCGATCCAATCTGAACCAGATCTTCCTTGCCCCACGTCGAGTTTGTCGGTTCAACGGAAGTTGCGGTCGCCCCCACCGCAATCGGAAGCGATAGGCGCTTGCGAACAAAGCGCATATTCTTTTTTGATGAGTCGGCGACGTACGCAATGACGTTGAGGTTGATCGCGTCCTTGGGTTGCGGTTTTTTCAGGAGCTTGAAGGCGAATCGGCTGGTGGGTTCTTCCAAAAGGCGCTCGTAGGGTTTTTGCAAAAACTCGTTGCGGGACAGCTCCTTGTAAGTTGTCAAATGCTTGCCGGTCAATTGCACGCTGTCGGGTGTTTCGATTTGAAGCAGCGGTGCCGGGATGCCCGCCGCGTCAGCACCGACCGAAGCGGGAAGGTCAACGGATACCGTGACGGTATACTCCCTGCCCGGGCGGAGCTTGGTGGCGTTGAGTTTGGCCGACACGCCGATGTCTGGAATCGCCGTCGGAATCGCGGCGACCATGAATGCAACCATAGCAGTGATCATAATAAAGTCTCTCCGGATGACGCCCATTCGTCACGGACTTATTCCACCGTCCAAGTGGCTCATTGCAAGCGCGGAGGATGTAGAAAATGGTATGCGAAAATGACGATGGGGGCGGTATGTGTTGCTATGTTGACCGGCGAAGCGGGATCGCCGAAAATGGTGGGTTTGAGAGGTTCCACGATGCCGCATGAGATTCATGGTCAACTTTCGGTAGACCGCGCCAAGTTTGCACTGGTGGTCAGTCGATTCAATGAGTTTATTACTTCGAAGCTGCAGGAAGGGGCGATTGATGCGCTGATTCGACACGGATGTGGCGACGGCGATATTACGGTCGTTCACGTTCCGGGGGCTTTTGAGCTTCCCCTGGTCGCCCAAAAACTCGCAGACGGTGGAGGATTTGACGCGATTGTCTGCCTGGGTTGCGTAATTCGCGGGCAAACTCCGCATTTCGAATACGTGGCCGGTCAGGCGGCGCGGGGGATTGCGCAGGTCGGGATGCAAAGCGGAGTCCCCACGACGTTCGGCGTGATCACAGCCGACACCCTGGAGCAGGCGATCGAGCGGGCGGGAGCGAAGACCGGGAACAAGGGCGTGGACGCGGCGCTTTCGGCGATTGAAATGGTCAGCGTACTTCGCCAACTTCCGGGGCAATCCTAATCGACATGTTCAAGGATCGTCATTGCGCGCGTGTATTGGCCATGCAGATGCTCTGCCAATGGGACGTGCAAAAGGACGAATCCAGAGCTGAGTTGGAGACGTCTCTTTCGGAGCAGCAGACGTCTCTCAATGAGCGGAACTATGCGCGCGCGCTGGTTACGGGGTATTGGGAGGCGAAGGACGAGGTCGATCGCCGAATCGCGGATTCAGCGACGAAGTGGGATTTTTCGCGGATTTCGCCCGTTGAGCGAAACGCGATGCGCGTGGCGGTGTTGGAAATGCTCGGTGGAGATGTTCCGGTCAAGGTAGCGATCGACGAGGCCATCGACGTAGCACGCGCGTACGGTGGAAAGGACTCTCCGCGTTTCGTCAATGGTGTGCTTGATGGTGTGCTGCGCAAGATTCAGGAAGAAACGGGAACCAACGACTGATGGGACTTTTGGACCGATTCAAAAAAGGACTCGCCCGTACGCGCGAGAAAATTTCGACGGGATTTCGGGCGGTGTTGCGCGTCGGTCAACCCATCGAACAGGACACGCTCGATCGACTCGAAGAAACGATGCTCACGTCGGATTTTGGTCCGGCTACGACTGCAAAGCTGATCGACCTGGTGCGCGAGGGATGGAAGTCGGGAAGAATCAACGAAGAGCAGCAGATAAGAGATTACCTTCGGTTGCACGTCGCCGAGATGTGGCCTGTAGCGGATCGTTCGATTTGCTTTGCCGAGTCGGGTCCGACCGTTGTACTCGTTACCGGAATCAACGGGTCGGGCAAGACAACCAGCATTGCCAAACTCGGCCATTTCTTCACGAGTCAGGGGAAAAAGATCGTACTGGGAGCGTGCGATACTTTTCGCGCGGCTGCAGTTGAACAGCTATCGATCTGGTCGCAGCGCGTCGGCGTAGATATTGTCAAACACAAGCAGGGGGCTGACCCCGGCGCGGTGGCATACGATGCTTGCGAGGCGGCGGTCGCGCGCGGGGCGGATATTCTTCTCGTTGATACGGCCGGTCGTTTGCATACCCAGGACCACCTGATGCGAGAGTTGGGAAAGATTCAAAAGGTCGTCGAGCGAAAGATTCCCGGAGCGCCGCACGAGGTGTTGTTGGTTCTTGACGCGACGATCGGACAAAACGCGCTCATTCAGGCGCGGGAGTTTTCACAGCACGTTTCGGTGACGGGAATCTTTCTTGCAAAGCTCGACGGAAGCGCAAAGGGGGGGATCGTCGTGGGGATTCGCGATCAGTTGAACGTGCCCGTGAAGTTTGTTGGATTGGGGGAAACGCCGGAGGACATCGCCCCGTTTGATCCTGCGATCTTTGTGGATGCGTTGTTCGCGGAATAGGCACATACGATGCTCGTGCGTGGTGCCACGATCACATGCGTAAACCATCGGACAAGTATTGGTTTGGCGCCAAGACCCACGGGTGGGGGTTCGCAGCGCCGACGTGTTGGCAGGGTTGGGTCGTCCTTGTTGTCTATGTTGTATTGATCGTGGCGGGTTGCGTTGCGATTTCCTTGGTTTACGCAGGGCGAATCGCTCCTTTGATCTTTTCACTGGGGATCTTTGTGGGCGTTGTTTCCCTTTTGTTTTTTATGGTGTGCGTGTGCAAAGGTCCAAGACTCCGCTGGCGCAACAACGAAAGTGACACGGGGGACTATCCTCCCGGTTGCTGCCAGCGGTGTGGGTACGATCTGACAGGAAATCTGTCGGGAATCTGCCCGGAGTGCGGGAGCCGATTGCAAGATGAGGGGGCTGCGCAATAGGTTGCATCGGAGTGTCTCACTCCAAACGCTGATCCTCTTTCTTTTCCGGGCTGTAGGGGGCGGGTTGGTGTGTTTTGCAGATGTCGCCGCGTAGTTGAAACAATTCTTTGAACGCCCGGAGAATAACGCGAGCGCTTGCGCCGCTTTGGTCGCCTGCCGCTCGCGCGTAGTGGTGAACGCCGACTTGTCCAACTGTGTACCCAAGTTTTACGGCGCGGGCCAAGATTTCCGTATCGATCAAGGCGCCCATCGACTTCATTTCGATTTGATCGAAAAGTCTGCGCGGGAAAATCTTAAACGCACAGTCGATGTCCCGCAGCCGCAGTCCAAAAAGCAGATTAACCAGGGTCGTCCAGCAGAAGGCGTTCAGTTTTCTAATGGCGGGGTCCTTGCGATCGAGGCGGTAGGCGCTGACTATGTCGAATTCCTTTAACAGTGGAAGCAGCCGCTTGACTTCTCCAAAATCGAATTGCCCATCGCCATCGGTGTAAAAGATCCAATCCTTGGTGGATTCGCGGAAACCTCGCTGCAACGCTCCTCCGTAGCCGAGGTTGGGGTTATTATGCACAGCACGAATGCGGAGGTCTCGTTTTGCAAGGCTGTCGGCGATCTCCGCGGTTCGGTCTTTGCTGCCGTCGTTGACAATAATGATCTCGAAGTCGTCCGTGATTTTTTCGAATGCTCGGATCGCCGCGTCTGTTGTTTTTTCAACGTTGGCCTCTTCGTTGTAGCAAGGGAAAAACACGGAGAAACTCATCGACTCTTGAGATCGTCCTGCGGTTTCCATCGTGTACAATCCTTCGCTTTTCGGCTCGTTTTGTTTCGATTCGCTTCGCCCAAGAAGCGGCGAAATTCAAAAGGCATGCCATGCTGTTTGGGGGCCGTTTTCGCTTCGCAAAAGGAGCGAATCCGTTGTCATTAACAATGAATACAACGCCGATCTCAGCGCCGGGCTTTTCGCTGAGATTCTATCGGGGGGGGGGTGAAAGGCAACGCGCAGTCGTACGTGCCACACAGGTTTCCCGCACAAGAATCCCGCGCGCAAGAACGCTCCGCTGATTGCAAACGGAGCGGAGGGCGGTACTTTCTTATGCCTTGGTCGTGGTGGCCGCCTGGGTTTTGGCGAGGGTTTGCGATATCTTCTCGTTGAGCGATTCGGCGGTAAAGGGCTTGACGATGTAGTTGTTGACTCCGGCTTTGATGGCCTCAAGAACGCGCGATTTTTCCGCTTCGGTCGTACACATAATCATCGGAATGGTCTTGTTGACCTCTCGGATTTTGCGAATCAACGTGATCCCGTCCATGTTGGGCATGTTCCAGTCGACAAGCATCAGATCGGGAGGTTGTTCGTTGAAAAGGCGCAGGGCAACAACGCCGTCTTCCGCGTCGATGATATCTTCGTGTCCCAACTGCTTGAGGACGTTCTTTTGAATGTTACGGATGGTTCTTGAGTCATCCACGAGCATGATTTTCATGATGCAACTCCCTGGGCTACGGTTGAGGGGGTGGTCGTTTTCGATGCGGTCGATTCCATCCCAATCTCAACTTGAAACTGTCCAACTTCGGTGTCGCAAGGGATGATCAGACGCGGTGTTACGCGAGAGGCGGAGACGCTGTGGTTGGCGCCGACAATGACGTTCGGAAGCGAGATTGAGATGTTGAGACCCTCGAACTGTGCTTTGGCTCCGCCGGCAACCATGTTGGCAAGTTCACCAATGGCGTCGGCAAAATCATCATGTTCCGGAGTGATGTCAACTCCGGCAAACTTCGTTGCGATTTTTGATGCGGTTTCGAAGCTAAAGTGAAGAACAAGGCTTCCGGCGGCGTCCCCGGAGAATCCGATTACACCGGACACGTCGGCACCTGGTTCAGTAGACTCTTTGATCTGCGGTTTTCCTACCGTTACGGGCAACCCGCACATGGTTTCGAAGGTGTTTCTGATGGATCGAACAAACGGGTTGATGTATCGAACGTTCATGACTTCTTCGACTCCCAGGCTTCTGAAGGCATTTCTTATTTTTCGCGAGCGGTTGCTATTGGGTGCCCGTGTTGTGGCTCTATCGGAGGTTGCGAGCTGTTTCTAAAGGAGTGGTTCTCGTGGAGCATTCGCTTTGTTCGCATGGGTAGGTCGGGCGATGGGTACAAATACTCGTTATTCACGGTGCAAACGGATGGCGATTCGACACCATTGCGCACGCATCACGAGATTGATCCATCTATACGGCACGGCAGGGGCACGAGCACGAGGCTCAAGGTGGTTATCTGGACTTTTGTGTAACGTTTTCCCCAAACGTTTTCATTGGTCCGGTAACTGCGATGTCGAATCGTGTTCTCAAGGTGGGCGCGTGGCTTCCCGATTCTCCCACAAAGGGTTTGGTGCAACCGTCTCTGAGGAATCCGTCATTCCGCGGCGGATGTTATAGGTCAGGCGCGCTGCGATGATCAGCGGAAGTCCGAATTGAGACAAGCCAGTGCGTCCTCCGCTTTACGGTGGAGACGTTTTCCGAACGGCGGACTTGGGTCGCCCTTTGAAGGACTGCGAGTTTGGATTCCGTTCACCAGCACAGCAGGTAACAGCAGGTAGACGTTGATGTTCTTGGGGGCTGGTTGGATGAGTGGGTACCGTGCTGAGTCTTGACGGGAGTTTTTGCATTGTCAACTACATTGGAATCGTCGGTACCGAGCGAAAGTTGCCCCGAGTCAGAGGCGTCGGCAGGTCCGACAACTCAAATTGTAAGTTTCCGCTTGGGGAATGAAGAGTACGGCGTGGAGATCATGCAGGTTCAGGAGATCATCCTGATCGGTCAGATCACGGAGATGCCAAACGTTCCGGCGCATGTCAGAGGACTCATCAACCTCAGGGGGCATGTGATTCCGGTTCTTGATCTTCGAACAAGGTTTGAACTAGGCCCTGCCGCCACGACGGTTGATTCGCGCATCATCGTCCTAAACCTGGAGGGAAAAACGATCGGCGTGATCGTTGACGCGGTGGATGAAGTCTTGCGAATTCACGCCGAACAGATCGAAGAAGTCTCGAGTGGATTCACGTGTTCTGCGCAAAGCTACATTCGAGGACTGGTAAAGTTTAAGGACAGACTTGTTGTGCTTCTAAACGTGACAGAACTTCTGCGGGAAGAAGAAGGAGTGCTCTCGGAGTCAACGTAGGTTTTTTTTGCGTTTTCATGCGGTCGTGCATCCCGCTTTCTCTCGCCTTTCAAAAGACGGATCGCGGGGGGCGGGGGATACGCGAAAAGAGACGGGCTCTGGAAACGGATGGTGACGACGGGGCGACGGGGCGGCGGGGTCGACCGTGTTCGTTGTCTTTGTTTGGAAAGGTAACGCGAATCAATGCAATTGGTCGAACTGAAAAAAAGCGAGTTTGCCAAACTGGCAAAGTTCATCTACGAGAAAACGGGGATTCATCTTCCGGAGACGAAGATCACGCTGTTGGCCAATCGTCTGCGCAAGCGCCTGCGTGCGCTGGATCTGGAGAGCTACAGCGCCTACTACGACTTGCTGCAAGATAAGCGAAGCTACGAAGAAGAGCTGCCTCACTTCCTCTCGGCGGTAACGACCAACGAGACCTATTTTTTCCGAAATGAGAATTTGTGGAAATTCGTTCAGGAAAAATGGATTCCACAGATCGTCGAATCGCGCAAAGGAAAAACGGAAAAGTCGGTTCGCGTCTGGAGCGCCGCTAGCAGCAGCGGAGAGGAAGCGTATACGACGGCCATCTGCCTGCGCGAAAAACTTGCTGACTTTTCAACTTGGAACGTTTCCATCGTCGGAAGCGATATCAGCGACCGTGTTTTGGAGCACGCCCGAGCGGGCGTCTATGGTGAATACGCGGTAGCTCGAATGCCCAAGTCCGCCCTGTCCAAGTGGTTCACGAAAAAAGAAGATCAATTCGCCCTGAAGGATGAGATTCGCCAATCGGTGCGGTTTCAGTTTCACAACCTCCGAGATCCGATGACGCCTGGCAACTTCGATCTCGTGTTTCTACGCAACGTGCTGATGTATTTCGATACGGAGATGAAAAAGCGTGTGCTTGAAAATGTTGCACGGGCCGTCGCGCCGGGCGGGTACCTGGTGATTGGCGATGTGGACCCGGTTCGCAACGACAAGACGCTGGACTCGATCTTGGGTATGGATCACGACGGGCCGAACCTTTATCGCAAACCGTTGCTTGTCCCCGCCGGGACTCGCAAGGATCATTAGGTGATCAACAAAAATGGCACCTTCCATTGAGATTACACCGGAACTACTGGCGGGATTCCTCGACGAAGCTCCCGAGTATCTGGACATGCTCGACGCCGGGTTAATGGACTTCGAGACGCACGCCGGGTCTGGAACGCTGTCGCTGGACACGCCGGAGCTTCAAGAGCAAATGACGACGATGTTCCGGGCGGCGCACAGTCTCAAGGGACTGGCCGCTGCGTTCGGGTTCGACAAGATTAAAGAGTTGACACATCGCATGGAAACCCTTTTCGATCAGGTTCGGATGGGAAAGCGTGCATTGAGCGCGGATAGTTTTGAGACGCTTTTTTCCGTTTTTGATCGTCTTAAGGCCCTCGTCGCGGAGCTCAGTGAAGAAAACGGTGAGGAAATCGAAATCGCTGATATCCTCGCGGCTTTGGACGCTATTTTGGAGTCTCCGGGCGCGGGTGCAACGGAGTCTTCGACACCGGTTGAGAAGGATGGGGAAAGTGGTGGCGGCGCTCCACCCTCGTCGTGTGACGAAAACGAAAGTAAGGCCGATGCAACACGACCCGCCAATACGAATACGACACCCGCCGACTCCGAATCCCTCGCGCAAAACGAGGTATTCTCCGATCCGGAGCTTGCGGCGATCTTTGTTGAGACGACCGTCGAGTCGCTCGACGCGTTAACGCAAGGGCTGCTCGGACTCGAGGAGACACCTGCTGACTCGGACCTGCTTAACACGGTGTTTCGCTGCGCTCACAATATCAAAGGGGCGTCCGGAGCCGCGGGACTTACCAGATTCAACCAACTGACGCACAACATGGAGACGGTGTTCGATTTGCTGCGCAGTGGACAGCTTGTCCTCGACGAGGAACTGATGAACGCCGTTTTTAAGGTCGTCGATGATCTTCGCGCCACGATGAACGCAATCAAAAACGGCGAGCTGGTTGACATTGACCCACAGGCTGTGGAGGGGCGTTTTACGAAATGGATCAACGCGATGTCCGGGGCGACCCCCACCTGCGATTCTGAGCAAGAGTCTCCGGATCAGTCCTCGCCGGATGCGGATGAACACGACCTGGAGGAGGGCGAGCTTTCCGTAGTTGTCGAGTTCCCGACCGGAAGCGATGAGAACGCGATCCAGGCGTTTTTGATCTGCAACAAGCTCGGTGAATTCGGAGAAGTCAAGTCGAGCGATCCCGACATCGACGATGTAACCGGCGACACTGAACTTTCGACGGTGCGGTTTGTTCTCGTGAGCGATTCCGACCCCGAGGACCTTGAGCGGATTTTGTCCGCCTATGCGGTCAAACGTGTGTCGGTCCGTGATGGTCGCGCTGTCCAAGATGCGGGCTCCACGGAGGCACCTGATTTACCGGTCGCAGAGTCGCCTAGGGGTTCTACACCTTGCGAGGTTGCATCGCCGGCTCCTACGGACGCAAAACGGTTGACGGCAGGGGTGGAACCGGCAGGCTCTGTAGCCAAGGAAGGAACGAATACAAACGATCCGTCATCGCCGAGTGCTTCCGTACAAGCGTCTCAGGATCACGGACCGACCGGTCTGCCATCTGCGCCGGCTTCGACCGGCAAGGCGACTCCCCAGGTCAAAAAGAAACCGACGCAGACATCCGTCAAAACCGGTGAGACATTGCGCGTCGATCTGGAACGTTTGGATCAGCTTATGAACCTTGGTGGGGAGTTGGTGATCAATCGTGCGCGTTTCGCGCAGATTCATAGCCACTTCCGCGCCGTGTTCGATGGTCGTAACCTCGGGTACCTCGTGGACGACATGAGCGAGCAGGTTGCGCATGTAATGGATACAATCAGCGAGTTACGGTCTTCCGATCTGAACAACCGCGTATATCAAGACCTTTCCGGACACCTGGCGCATATGAATGCGAGTTTTCAGCAAGTTCGATCGCTGGTCGGACAGGTCCACGATTTGCGAACTTCCATGTTCGATTTTGACGAAGCGCTTCATGGTCTAACGCGCGTTTCAGACGGGATTCAGAAGGGGATCATGGGAACAAGAATGGTGGCGGTGGGCCCCTTGTTTACTCGTTTCAAACGTGTCGTACGTGATATTTCTAAGTCGAGTGGAAAAAAGATCAATCTTGTGTTGAAAGGTGAGGCCACCGAACTAGACAAACGGATGATCGATGAGCTTGGCGATCCGTTGACACACATGGTTCGCAACAGCGTCGACCACGGCCTGGAGATGCCCGACGTTCGCGTCGCCGCGGGCAAGCCGGAAGTCGGGACCGTGACGCTCGAGGCGCTGCATCGAGGGAACAGCATTTCCATCGAAGTCTCGGACGACGGGGCCGGTGTCAACGTCGAGCGAATTCGCGCCAAGATTCTCGAGCGCTCCATGGCCACCGAAGCCCAGGTGGAGAAAATGTCCGACCGCGAGCTGATTCAGTACATCATGAAGCCGGGCTTTTCCACCGCTCCAAAGGTCACCGACCTGTCAGGGCGCGGAATGGGCATGGATATCGTTATCAGCAAGATCGAAAAGCTAAACGGAACGGTGGAAGTCGATAGCACCGAAGGCGAGGGGACAAAGGTTACGATCAGCCTGCCGCTCACGTTGGCCATCCTCACCTCGCTTGTGGCGCGCATCGGACGAAACATCTACGCCATTCCGCTCGAGACGGTGGCGGAAATCATCACCGTACGTCGTAGTGAAATTCAATGCGTCCAGCGTCGAGAAGTTGTTCGCGTTCGTGACCGCGTCATTCCGATCGCGGTTTTTGAAAACCTGTTCGGCACCGGGTTGGAAGCGCTTCAAACGGTTTCCCGTGATAGCGACGAACTTACGTTGGTGATCGTCGGATTTGAGAGCAAAAAAATCGGGCTGGTTGTTGATGAACTTCTGGGGCAGGAGGATGTCGTGATCAAGTCCATCTCGGAGAATTACAGAAATGTTGCCGGAATCGCCGGTGCATCGATTCGCGGTGACGGCGGCGTGTCGTTGATTCTGGATGTCAATGCGATGATGGACATGGCGGACAACGTGGTATCGACTCCGCCGGGTGAGAAAACATCGGCAAAGAACGAGGAATGCGTGCTCACGTGATTAAAGAGGCTGTCAAACCTTCGCTGGTCAATGCGTTGCGGACTGTCGCGGTCAACGGATCGTATAACGCGTCGCGGTCCCTGTCGAAGTGGTTGAAAAAAGGGGTCCGACTTACCAGCGATGGATTCGTGTCCGTGCCGATTTCGCAGGTTTCCTCGGCGGTTGGTGGTGAAGATGAGCCTATCGCGGCGGTTCACATGCCGTTGGCGGGGGATATCTCCGGGCATATGTTGCTGACGTTTCCGCGCAGCGTTGCACTGGCTCTTGTCGATTTGATGATGATGGCTCCGGAGGGAACGGCGACCGAACTGGACGAGATCGCCCAGTCCTGTCTCCAAGAAACGGGCAACATCGTGGCGAGTGCCTACGCAAATAGTCTTGCGAAGTGGTTGGAATTAACGTTTGAACCGGATGTCCCATCGTTCGGGTACGACATGGCTGCTTCGCTGGTCGAACCGCTTCTGGGCGCAGTGGCAGCGACAACAGATGAAGTTTTCATGGCCAATACCGAGTTTCTCCTGGATAAGCATCGCTTGGAGTGGGGTTTGCTTCTGCTGCCTTCCTCGGAGTCGTGGGCCCTGATGGAGCGTCGATGCGAGACGGAGGCGGTTCGGCAGAACGCGCTCAGTACGATCGCCATCAACGGAGCGTTCAACGCGTCGCGATCGCTGTCAAAATGGTTGAGGCGTGGGGTGAAGATTTCAACGGAGGGGTTTGTGCGAGTGCCGCTGGAACAGGTCGGGTCGGCATTCGAAGATAGTGCGCCGATTGTGGCCCTGCGGATGCCCCTGGTCGGCGCCCTTCACGGCAACGCGTTTCTGGCAATGAGCGAGCAGGGCGCCCTGAATCTTTGCGATATTCTCATGCAACAACCCGCGGGAACAGGGACCAACTTTGGAGAAGTCGAGCAATCGTGCCTGGAGGAGACGGGCAACATCGTTTCAAGCTCGTTCATGAACGGGTGGTCGACGTGGTTGGAGATGGAGATTACCCCTGGACCACCGCAGTTCGCCCTGGACCTTGCGGACGCCGTGTTGGACCCGCTGCTCGCAGAGCAAGCCGCCGTGGGCGACGACGTCTTCATGGCAAAGACCGATTTTATTGCGGACGACAGATGCCTTGAATGGATTTTTGTGTTTGTGCCCGCCCCGTCAGCGATGCGTTTGATTCAGTCGTCCTGCGGATAGAGAGAGAGGAAGTATGCCAACGACAACATTAGCCACGGCATCAGCCACGGCGACCGCGCCCCCCAAAGGCGTGAGTTCCGACGGAAAGATCGAGCACACGATTGGAATCGCGGGGCTCAAAGTGGTACACGCGCCCGATACGGTACGCACCGTGCTGGGGTCGTGCGTGGGAGTCGCCATTTATGATCGACGGCGTGGTGTTGGAGCGATGGGACACGTCATCCTTCCTGATTCAGCGCAGGGGACTGGAAATCCCGGTAAATTCGCAGATACCGCCATCGAGATGCTCATTGAACAGATTGTCGCGGAGGGGGCCATTCGTAGATCTCTCGAGGCCAAAATTGCCGGGGGAGCTGCGATGTTTGGGGCGCCGTCGGGGGGACACCTTGGCAAACGCAATATCGAGGCCGTTCGTAAGAAGCTGGCAGAGTGCGGGATCCCGTTGAAGGGGGAAGCGGTCGGCGGTGGGAAAGGAAGGAAGATGTTTCTTGTGCCCGCGACGGGCGAGGTGCACGTGGAAATCATTGGGCAGGCTGCCGAAACGATCTAGCGGGTGCGAACCGCGCAAAGGAGAATCAAGGTGGCGACTCGAGTATTGATAGTGGACGACGCGAAGTTCATGCGCCATATGATCAAGAACATTCTCACGGGAATGGGATGGGAGGTCGTTGGTGAAGCGTCGGATGGCGATGAAGCGGTCCAGCAGTATAACGACCTGAAACCGGACGTGGTGACCCTTGACATTGTCATGCCCAAAACGAGCGGGATCGACGCTCTCAAGGCGATTCGTGCTTCCAATCCCAAAGCCAAGTGCGTGATGATTTCGGCGATCGACCAACGCGAGCCGTTGATGGAGGCGCTCAAGCTCGGAGCGGCGGATTATGTCGTCAAACCGTTTGAAAAAGAACGAGTCGAAGAGGCCATGCAGCGAGTTGTGGCTGGCTAATGCGAATGCTTGTCGGGCGCGAGCAGCACTAATTGAGAAGCCTGGATGGCACGTGTGTCAACGGTCTCTGGACGGTGAAAATTCCGACGTAAATCCAATACCGCACTTTTCAACGGATCGACAGGGTCGCTAGGCGGCGGTGCTGGTTGAGATTCGAGTTCACTTCGTGGGGGTTGGTGAGGCGGCCAGGCATTTGGCCAGCGCATTTGGAATCTCTGCCAGAGAGACAACCTGGTCGACGCATCCGGTATCCGCCGCCGCCTTGGGCATCCCGTACACCACGCTTGACTCTTTGTCCTGTGCCATGGTCTGGGCACCGACCCGTCGCAGAGCTTTGATCCCTTCCGCCCCGTCGCACCCCATGCCCGTCATCACCAGACCGATTGCATTGTCTCGAAAGGTTTCTGCAACGCTGGTGAGCAGTACGTCAACTGATGGTCGAAACCCCGAAACCTTGGGTCCGTCGTCAAGGTGTGCAACGTGATGGGCTTCTTGTTTTACGACTTTCAGATGTGCGGACCCCGGTGCCAGCAGAAGCAACCCCGGTCTGAGTTCGTCGCCGCTGCTGGCTTCACGTACCTCCAACTCCGACTCCTCGTTTAGTCTTTTTGCGAAAGGTCCGGTAAAATCGGCGGGCATGTGCTGGGTCAGCACCACCGGCGGAAACCTTTGGGGCAGTTTAGGAATGAGCTTGTGCAGTGTTGCCGGTCCGCCCGCGCTAATCCCAATCGCAATGACTGCGTCCGTGCGAATGTTGTTCGTGCTGGGGCGCATGATGTGCGTTCCCCCGGTAGACGCGAGACGCGAACGGTTCGACGCAAAGGCTGTCTCGACCGCGCGGACGACTTTGTCGCGAAATCCACCGAGCGAAGCGTTCTTGTCTGCAAGCGGTTTGGCGACATAGTCGACCGCTCCAAGCTCGAGCGCCTGGAAGGTCATGACCGCACCCTTTTGAGTCTTGGTGGAGACCATCACGATGGGCATGGGGTCTGTTTTCATGACCCGTTCGAGCACCTCAAGACCCGTCAGTCCGGGCATCTCGATGTCGAGTGTGAGTACGTCGGGCTTGAGACTCTTGATTTTCTCAAGGGCTTCGATGCCGTTTTGGGCTGTGGCGACTACCTCGATGTTCGGAGAATTAGACAACGCGCTTCTGAGCACGGTGCGCATGAAGACCGAGTCGTCGACAACCAGCGTGCGAATTTGGTGAACGGACACGGGCTCGTCCTTTCATCCTGGGGCAGGGCAGACCTCCCTCGCCACACAGTTTATCGGGTAATGAACGCACACCCCTTTACGTTCCGGGTGCTTTGTGACGCCTTGATGTTCAAGTTTGCGAGGTCTGCTCCTTACGGTCGCGGTTCCGATCGGACGAACGGAACCTGAAGACCTGGCTGCGACACTGCACTGGGGACCGCGATTGTGTGGATTAGGGCGCAAGCACGCACCTGATTATCGGGTTGTACGCGGCGAGCACGGTTCGATCGACGAACGGAAGGATTACCTTCGTGGCTGTCTTGTCTTGTAGGGAATCGGGTCGGTCAGCCCCGCGTCAGCGAACCCCTTAAGGCGGAGTAAGCAACTGTCGCAGCGACCGCAGGAAAGGACGCCCTCGGCGGGGTCGTAGCAACTATGGGTCATTGAGTAATCTACACCAATACGGGAGCCCGCGCGAATAATGTCCGCCTTGGACATCGTCATGAGGGGCGCGTGGATTCTCATTTCCCTTCCGCCGGCACCTGCTTTTGTTGCCAGCGTTGCCAACTTCTCGAATGCTTCGATGAATGCCGGTCGGCAGTCCGGATAGCCCGAGTAGTCCACGGCGTTGACGCCGATGAAAATGTCAAACGCACCGACCACTTCCGCATAGGCAAGAGCCAGTGATAGAAAGATCGTGTTTCGTGCGGGAACGTACGTGACGGGGATGCCCGCCGCCATTTCCTCGACCGACTCGGATTTGGGGACTTCGATATCGTCCGTCAACGCCGATCCGCCGAATGCGCGGAGGTCGATAGACTGAACGATGTGATTCGCAGCCCCCACTGCCCTGGCAACTCGTTTGGCTGCTTCGATTTCAATGGCATGACGCTGACCATATTGGAGCGTGAGCGCATGGATGCAAAAACCTCGCTGCGCAGCGATGGCTGCAACCGTAGCGGAATCGAGACCGCCGGAAACCAACACGACTGCGGGTTGGAATTGCTCAGACATCGTTTGATTCGCCCTTGCTCGTGCGACATAATAACCCGTTCTTGCGTGGATGCACGCATGTTGGTGCAGCGTGAAATTGAAGGGAAGATTCGATGTTGACAACGCAGATCATGATTACAATTGCTGGGATGGTCGCAATGGGTGGTTCGTCTACTCGGGGTGAAGATGCACCAACAAGGGCGAAAGTCGGCGAACCTGCCCCCGCGTTTTCGCTCAAAGATGTTAACGGCAAAGAGCACAAGCTTTCCGATTACGCGGGAAAGATTGTGGTTTTGGAGTGGTCGAATCATCAGTGCCCGTTTTGTCGCCGCCATGCCAAGTTACGGACCGCTGAGAAGGTGATGGCCAGGTTTGAGGGGAAACCGGTCGTGTGGCTGGGGATCAATTCGACCAAAACGTGCGAAGAAAACGTAGCCAAGATTAAGAAGTGGATGAAAAAAAGCAAGATTACGTATCCGATGTTACTGGATGCTTCGGGGATTGTTGGCAAGCTCTACGGTGCGAAAACGACCCCGCACATGTTCGTGATCGACGCAGGGGGTGTGCTCGTTTACAGCGGGGCGATGGATGATGACCCCTACGGCGGTGGTGATCACGTCGAAAACTATGTGGAAAAGGCTGTCGCGGCACTTCTGGAAGGAAAGACCGTTCTCAAGTCGACCACCAAACCCTACGGGTGCTCGGTGAAGTATCGATCGTAGCGCCGGTGAAGTAGCGGAAGATTCAAAGGCAGAACAACTTGGACTCCAATAGACTTCAAAGCATCGAACGACTCCTGCCCAGACCACAACTGATCCAGATGCGGATAAGACGCCGCACTTTTCGGGTTTTGCTCTCTTTTGCTGCTCGAAAGGCGGGGCAAAACATCCATCGTTCCACCGCAGGACAAGACTGCTGGTTTCGCCACGGACCCGGGAATGCCGGGTTGAGGATGCTTAAGAGAGATGTCTCCGTCTCACCGGTGGACAAAAAACGCTCCAAGGATTGATCACGGACCAGCTGTGTCAACTGGAGCATCTTCTCGCGACGCCAACTCGCGTTTGTGCGCGGCTGTCACAGCGCCAGGGGTTTTTCCCTCCCTCGCGGTCGCGGTGAAATGATTCGTGTCCGCCCGCTTCTTCAGGGCTAGAAGTCGCAAACCCAGTTCATTCAGCCTCGCATCGAAATCAGTATATCGATCTTCCAATAGTTCGGCGACCGCGACAGCCTGCGCGACTCGTGCTCGCGCTTCGTTCGCAATCTCGGCGTGCATGGCTTGGCGACTCTCCTCAAGATCGGCGCGAAGTGTCGCTTTGGATTCCTCGATTGCGCGTAGCGCATCGTCCATAGAATCGTCAACCCTGCGACCGAGCCGGTTGAGTTCCTCGCCCAGTTGAGCCAGCGCGGCGTTTTGATCGCCCTCAATGGCGCCGATTCGACGTGTTATATGCGTCAAGTCGCGATCGAGTTCCGCCAGCGCTGCATCGCGATCGTGCTGCAAGGTTTCGATTCTTTTGGTTATGGTGCGGTCAAGTTGGGCGATTTTCTCTGCAACTTGCCTACGGTCTTTCCCGCGAGCTGCTTGGATGGTTTCAATTTTTTCGCCGGTTGCCATATCGGATGCAGCCACTTTCGCACGAAGTTGCTCATGCTCTTCGACTCGGGCCATCGCTTCGACATCCATTCGCGCCGACAGGTCGCGCTTCACAGATTCGATCTGACGACCAAGCACATTGGCGTTTTCTTTTCTTCTGCGTGATTCGGACTCGATTTGGCTCGCAAAGAGCGCCGCGGTGTCGTCGAGGTCCTCCTGCAAGCACTGTGATTCCCCACCCCGGACAATGGCCTCCTCCTGTATCGTTCTCAATGTTTCGATCCGAACGTCATCCAGTTGGCGCCGCATGTTTGCAATCTGAACCTCAAGCGCACCAACGGTCCGAAGATGCTCTCGCCGCACTTTGGCGAGTTCCTGGTTCAGGTCACACGTGGAAACGCATCCGAATTGCAAAAGGCAGCCCAACGGTGACAGGATCAAAAGCAGGTGGCGGTTCATAATGCGCTCTCCTTGGCGTTGTCCAATGATCGGTTTCCCGCAATGCCGGTGCGAACGTCTGGTAGCGCATCGCACGGGGACCACTTCGCTCATGGCGAATGCCTCTTTGCCCATCGTCTCGTATCTTGCGGACGATTCCGGTGAAAGTCCAGCCACAATCCGCCCAGAGAACACGGCATTCCTGTGAAAACTTGGTCGATCTCATGGGCGATGGATCGTTCAACGCTTGGGATTTCGTTGAAACGGTGTGGCGGTGGCTTTCATACGGTTTCTTTGCCGCCAAGTTGTATTTTCAAGACATTTTTTGCACTGAATGGCGTTTTGTTGATTTTAAGGGCGTCTCGCGTCAGGATACCGGCCTGTTGGGAGAAAAGCGTGGTTAGAGGGACGATTAGCTTTGGGTTCCGGGTTCGCGTCACGTTCGCGTTGGCCGTCGTTAGTGTGACGTGTGCGCGGGTCGGTGCTCAACAAACAACGCCGAGGCGCGACCCGGATGCCTTCGTAAACCAGCAGCGAGCCGTGGATGAACGAATCCAGCGGCAGTTCGATGCGCAACGTGGAGAAGATTGGGGTACGTCTTTTGATTAGGGCGGGTGGTATAGCCTGCATTTCTTCTCGTTTGATGATGGGGTGGAAAGCTCGCGGACTCTGCGTCGGCACGATCTGAGGCTATGGGGAAGGTACTCGCTGGATCGAGGGGCACACTCGTTCTACGTCCGTGCGCGACTAAGTCTCCTCGATTTCAACGCGGGCGATTCATTCGACGCCAACGAGGATGACATCGACGGACCCAATCTCGAGCGCGGGGTGTACCGGTTCGACCTGGGGAAGTGGCGGCGTGCTTTCGGTGAAGATCCGTTGCGTTTTAACCTGGCCGTTTCCGCGGGGCGTGACTTGGTTGAGTTTGGAACCGGTGTCACACTGGCCGCACCGTTGGACCATGTTTCGCTCACGGCTACGTACAAGGATTTTAAGGTGACGGCGCTGGCGGGAAAAACGGTTGGGAGTGGTCAAGATTTCGATTTGTCTCGAACGGCCAGGCGCCTACGCCGCAGCTTTCTTGGCGGGCAATTGGAATACACGGGGATGGAAAAGCACCGCCCGTTTGTCTATGTGCTCTGGCAACGCGATCGCAATCGCGAACATCGGTTCCAGCCCTTTCGCCGATTCGGTTACGACTCGTTTTATTTGGGACTAGGGTCAACAGGAGAGTGGGTTGAAGGTCTTCACTACGAAAGCGAGTTTGTCTACGAAGGCGGTCATTCACACAACAGCCGTGCGATTCTGCGGCGCAACAATATCCAGGCGTGGGCTGTTCGTACCGAGTTGGAATACCTTTACCCCGGAAAGCACAAGGCGCGAACGTCGCTCGAATACCTGTTTGCCAGTGGGGATGCGGATCGGCGCAACAGCCCGACCGATACCATTGGCGGCAACCGGGGGGACTTTCACGACAACAGTTTTATCGCCTTCGGATATCTCGACACGGGGTTGGTGCTCGCCCCGCGATACTCCAACCTGCACATGTGGCGAGCGGGCGCTTCATTTTATCCGCTTCCCGATGACGACCGATTTTCTCGTTTGGAAGCAGGATCCGACTGGTACCTTTTTTACAAACACCACGAGGCAGGCGCGATTTCCGACCGAACGGGTAGCGTTGGTGCGGGGTATGTCGGCTGGGAAATGGATTACCATCTCAACTGGAAGGTGACATCAGACCTTGCATGGACAACGCGAATGGGCGTTTTTTTCCCGGGGCAGGCTTTTGCGGATCGAACGACGCGAACATTTCTTCTGGTGGGAATGACGTGGAGTTTTTGAGGTTGAATCGAATGGCGAAAATGGATTCTCGTTTGCTCATTGCGTTGATCTCCCTGATTCCTGCTGGCTGCTCCACGCTGGCGAAGCGCCATTTTGTTCCCCCAATCGATCCCGCTGAACTCGACGACACCGCCTTTGTTCACTACCTCGCTTCCGTTCCGACCGTTACCGTTTCGGAAGCGTCGCGGGGGGTCTTCCTGCTCCTGGGCAATTCCGATCGGTGGCCGACCTATGACCAGCGACGCAGCGAACTTTTGCGCATCGGGGCTCTTCAGCAACGATGGAAACTCGAGCCCGATGATACCCTCGACATGGGAACGCTGGCGTACATGCTTCGGGTGATCTGTGACCTTTCACCGAGCGTCAGTGAGCGTCTTGCCGAGGTTACCGGGCTGGGCGATCGTCGCTACGCGCTGCGTCGATGTGTGGACGCGGGACTCCTCCCGTATCAAAGCGCCGCCCAACCGGTCCGTGGCGGGGAATTTGTCGCGGCGCTGACAAAGGCGGAAAAATACGTGAACTTCGTCACGTCTCCTTCCGCCCTGAAGACGGATGCGAAAATGCCGTAAGTGCTGTTGCCGACGCAGGTTACGTGGTTTTGAAGGGGCAACCCACGCTGGCGATTGCCGTGCGGATGGGGATAAAACCTTGACATCGGTGCGCAGCTGACCACAATGCCCCGCTTTCGATCGTGGTCGGGGCGTGGAGGAGATTCGGATACCATGGGCATTCATCGAAGTCATTTGCGACGTCGCGTTCGCGAGGATCATGCCGTCACCAAAGTCGTCAACCGGGTGTATAAGGACAAGGAACGCGCTCGTCGCGATGCACGGATGCGGGCGATGGTCGAGGCTGGAAAGCTCCCCTATGCTCCGGCCGTAATGAGTTGGTTGAGTCGCAAACTCGACAAGCCTTCGAGAAAAATTACCGAGGCGGATGTAAAAACCGTTCTCAACTGATCGGCTGGCGCGAAGCGCAGCAAGTGGAAGCGCCCGGAGACTCCGGGTGGATCGTGTGAAGTAACGGACGGCCGGCGCGGATCAAAAGCGTGTCGGCCGTTGTCGTAACAAGTCATTCTTGTCCCCGATGATTTTGTGCAACCTCTCAAAGGATGACAACCCATCGCTTTCCCTGAGCTCGCGCGGGCTGGGCAGTCGTTATCAGGTCGGACGCATCCGTTCGCCCGGTGCGGATGGATAAAAATGCTCTCGTGCTTTGTTACGCTTTCGGGTTCACGCCGTCTGCCCCCTCATGCTCGCGCTCTGATGTTGTGGTTTTGATCGGACGAGCGGAGCCGAAGGTTTTGCCGTGACGCCGGGTTAGTGGGGGTAGCTTGCTCGTGCGGCTACTTTGTCTTCAGTTGGAACGCGCTCGTTGGTGGAAAACAGGAGTGGGGCGATTTCTTTGGCAACGAAAACAGGGTTGGCCGTGTCGACGTGACCCCCTTGCCAGCCGAAGCGTTTTGCTTCTTTTGTCCATGCAATGTTTACGACGCGGTTCTCTGCACCGGGGGGGACATCCAATCCGACAAGCCCCGCGGGTTCAACGCCGTGTCGACCGTCAATGGTTCCCACGATGAGCGTCGAGGGAAGAACGCCGTCGAGTGGCGAATGAAACACGAAGATCGAACCGGTCATATGTTTTAGCGCCGGGCGCACGTCGTAATTGTGAGAAAGCGATGAGCCGAGCATGGCGAAATTGTCGACTCGCACGCCGCCGGTTAGGTCCTCAATCGCCCAGACGGCAACGCCGGTCCCTGCGGATAGGGCGACGATATTGATCTTGGTATCAGGGTATCGACGATGATAGTCTTCGATTTTTCTTGCGAGTTGTCGCGCTCGCAGCCTAGCTGCGATGATATTGATCTGATCAATCAAGGGATTCAAGGAAGTCGTCCAGAGAAACACCTCGACATCCCCGCGATACCCTGCACGGCGCAGTCCTTCCCCCACGCTGGTTTGACCCCATCCCCAGTTGCCGGCTCCGTCCAGGTAAAACGTTTTGCCGAATCGTTCCGGCGAAGAGGCCGATACAACCCGCCCCCCGGTCTGACAACCGATGGTCGTCAGAGACATTCCCGCAAGGGTCAGGATGGACAGCAGTCGTCGCATGACAGGTTCCGTTTGCGCGGGCAGCGCCGCTTATCAGCTATACCTATTCGACATGACCCGCGACGCAGTTTATCGTAGGGGTCGAGTCGGTCAATATCAACAAGTGACGCGGTTCGTATCGGACATTCGTGTACAAGGCGCGACGAAATATGGCGACTTTGGTAAAAGTTTGCGGGCTGACCAATGTTCCAGATGCCTGCGCCGCTGCAAGGTCCGGAGCCGATTGGATCGGTCTTAACCTTGTGGAAGGGCCACGTCTTATTGACCTTGATTTGGCGGTGGAGATTGCAACCCAACTACCGGACGTGTCATGCTGCGTGGCACTTGTCGCGGTGAGTGTTGCCCCCGCATTCCAACAGACGCTCCGCCGACTCGGTCGCGCCGACATTCGAAGATTGCAACTCTACGGAGATGTGAAACCGGAAACATTTTCGGACTTACGTGGCGCTGGTTTTGAGACCCTTGCCGTATTGCGCGCTCAAAGCCGGTCATCTCTTGACGACTTTTCCATGTTTCTCAACGCCTGTGGAACCGTGGGGCCCGACTATGTTGTCATCGACGCTTACGACGAGGATTCACTTGGCGGAAGTGGTCGGAGGGCGGATTGGGAGATGATCGAAAGTGCCAAGAGAACTGGTCGATTCGATACGTGGCCTGCGATCATTCTCGCGGGAGGGTTGACTCCGGATAACGTCGCCGAGGCCATCGAGGTCGTATCGCCCTTTGGCGTGGATGTTTCCTCTGGGGTGGAAGCGTCGGCGGGAATCAAAGACCACGCGAAAGTAGAGGCGTTTGTTGCAAACGCCAAGGGGGCGTGCTTTCCCTGAGGGGCGTTTTTTATGCCCAAGGAGCGGTCGGCCTCCATCAGGTCTCGACTCGAAAAGTGTGGCACAGGGTATCAGGCCTGTGTAATGAATCGGTCGAAAGCCGGTTTCGCAAGGGTCTTTGAGAGGGGTGCTTCGCTACGGTCTTTTTGTGTTTCGTAACCAGACAAGGGCGTCGTTGGTAATCCCACTCAACCCGTTGCGGTCGAGTGTAACCACCAGGTCGTTGGCACCGTCTCCGTCCAGATCGACCACTTCAATCGAATTGATAACCGTTTCACCTGAAACCGCGGAGGCGCCGACATTCGGGTCGGTGGTGGTCGATGCGTTTGCAAAGGTCCCCGCCGAACCGTCATCAAGGATCAGTGTCGACGCCCACTGATCGAAGACCGATGCGTTGACCTGCGAATCAAACATCAGAAGGGCTCCACCGGCCGACGAGACGAGTTCCGGGTGTCCATCGAAGTTGAGATCACCCAACGCAAACGCTCCGGGGGCGCGCGTGACGAACTCTGAAAGCGTGTAGACTTGCCAGGGAATGTTCGCAAGCGGGGCGGTCGTTGCCTCGCTTCCCGGACTCTTAAGCCACTGAATCACCTTCCCATTCGTTGACCGAACGATTACGTCGATCCGTCCATCGGCGTCCATGTCGGCCACCCCTAAGATGTCAGCGCTGGTCGGAATTTGCGCGACAGTGCCGACCGCCCAATCCGGTCCGGAAAAATGAAAATCGTCGGGGATGTCAACGGCCGGGTTGCGAAACCACCGAACGTTCATACTCCCCGCACCGGGGAACGTCGCTACAATGTCCACGTCCCCGTCGCCGTCGATGTCACCCAGCGCTACACTTTTGATGGAAGTGCCAAGGGGTGTCACATTGGGAATCTGCATCGGTGTCCACGTTCCGTCTCGGACGGCGCCGCCACCCCCGTTGACGAACATCAACACGTCCATCGACCCGCCGCCACATGGCGAGTTCCACGCGGAAACGATGTCGACGTCGCCATCGCCGTCAACGTCGCCGATGGCCATGCTGGTGTATCCGCCTTCTTCGGGAACCGCTCCCGATCCCGATCCGGCAAGGCGAGATGCTTCAATCGGAATCTCCTGCCATGCGAGGGCTTGGTTCGCCTGTGTCGGGTCCGTGGGGCCCATGTAGAGCGTGATCAACCCGCTTAACTCCACGCTGGAGACTGTTTCGCTATCCAGGCAGCTCGCATTACCCTCAAGCGTGTCTTTCATCATGACGGCGATGTCATTGGCGCCGTCTCCGTCAAAATCGGCGACCTTCAACTGCGAAACGGATACAACGGGTACGTTTCCGGCGAGCGTCAGCGTCTCAAAAGAAATCGCTCCGCTGGCGGTACGCCGTTGCAGGTGGATCTGAACTGGTTGCGTGGCGTTCCATGCAGATACCAAATCAATCAGACCGTCGCCGTTGAGATCGGCGGAAGTGACAAACTGTGGCCCCGCAGAATCTTCAGCCTGAGGGTCGACCTGGGCCGCGGTGAACAAACCGCTCGTGCGACCGGTGGCAAGGAAACCGTTTCCACCGGAGCCGGTTCCTGTCGTGGCGGTGTAGTCGGCTCTGCAACCAAGAAAAATGACCCCAGCGACAAGGCACACCATTGCCGCCGCACAACACATTGACCCGCCTACTACGCATCGAGACTTCATGGATCGATTCCTTCTACCTGCTGTTTTTTTCACCCCGGTTGCGTGCGAGGACCGGGTGTTTGGCCGATCGATCCGCCGCACGCCGTTCGACGTGCGTAGGGACCGACTCGAATGATCTTCGCACAGGGTGGTTATCGGTGGCCCGAAAACCCGTCTTTGGGTTTTGGGAAATAAGACCTTGGTGGTCTCGTGAGGTCCGATAATCCTTTCCCGTAAAGATGGTAGCTGCTCTATTCCCAAAAGGTGCGTCGTGCGGAGCGGGGGGCTCGAAAAAAATCGCCGGCAGTATTGACAGGCAATATATCGACCCTATAGTTAGGCGTCTGTTAGGTATTCGGCTTATTCGGTGAGAGGGCGCAAGGGTGCGGGAAACGGCGAAATCATCTAGGGGACTCGGTGGCAGGATCGTTTCACTGTCCTGTCGAAAGACTCCGGCGGTGGGGCGGGCATCACGGCGGACGGCCGCGATCGCTACAACGTTCGGGTTGCCCATGTTCGAGCGGACGGTCCAGATTGTGGACCGCTGCAAGGTACGGGTCGGTCCGGGGCGGATTATTCTGGTGTTAGGCCCATCAGGTAGTGGAAAGAGCACGGCGCTGGGGCGCATCGAATCGCAGGTTCCCGGAGGGCGCAACGTGTCCCGAATCAAACTCGGGGTCGATCGGGCCATTGTCGATTTGGTGGCACCGTGGGATACGCTCGGTGATGCTACCGCGGCACTGACTTCTTGCGGGTTAGGCGAGGCGCGATTGTGGGTCAGGCCTG
>Ga0114931_10001675_pt1 | contig 28200 bp, 31 predicted proteins | sample 2SBtaG_FD_89579 | JGI IMG/M metagenome (GOLD analysis project Ga0114931, IMG submission 89579) | Deep subsurface microbial communities from Kolumbo volcano to uncover new lineages of life (NeLLi) - 2SBTROV14_V59a metaG | ecosystem: Environmental > Aquatic > Marine > Volcanic | place: Kolumbo... | reverse complement strand
GCCGCCGATCCGGCGCGGCGCCGGGCGATGGGCGCGGCGGGCCGGGCGCGGGTCGCCGAATGCTTCTCGCTCGACCGCTGCGTCGCCGACTACGACCGCCTGTATCGGGCGTTGATCGAGGGCAAGCCGGTCGCGCCTTGAGGCATGATTCGTTCGGTCGACCCGTTTATTTCGAGCAAGACATGTGCTCTATAGCCGGCCGGGTTTCGCGCGGTGGTTTCCCGCTTTGTTCCGGTCGCCGCCTCCCGGCGTGCCGATTTCGCCGACGAACCGGGCGAGAGTGCTTGACAAGAGGCGCGCTTTCCCTAATTCAGAAACAGGACCGGCATGGTCCCCTATTCACATGAGCCCGACCGCGACGGAGTGCCGAGCATGATCCGATTGAGCCGCATGGCCGATTATGGCGTCGTTCTGATGACCCATGTCGCGACCGGCTCCGAGCGTCCGCAGACGGCCGCCGCCGCCGCCGCCGCGACCCGGATTCCCGAGCCCACGGCGTCGAAGATCCTGAAGCTTCTGGCGCGCGCGGGCCTGCTCGAATCGCAGCGCGGGATCAACGGCGGCTTCGCGCTCGCGCGCGATCCCGGCGACATCACGGTGGCCGAGATCGTCACCGCCGTCGATGGGCCGATCGCGCTGACCGAATGCCAGGAGATCGGCGGCGCGTGCAGCTTCGAGGAGACCTGCCCGACGCGCGGCAACTGGCACAAGATCAACACCGCCGTCCATCGCGCGCTCGACGAGATTTCGCTCGTCGACATGACGACGCCGTTTGCGCCGTTCATCGCGCGACCCGATGGGCCCGCGCCCCATCGGGCGTCTTCATAGGCGGCGCGGGCAATGCGGCGAGAACCGGGAGAACGAGGCATGACGGCGGCGGACACGCGCGAGGCGGTCGACGCGCTCGGCGACGGCGAATACAAGTACGGCTTCGTCACCGACATCGAGATGGAGACCACGCCCAAGGGGCTGAGCGAGGACATCGTCCGTCTGATCTCGGCCAAGAAGGGCGAGCCCGACTGGCTGCTGGAGTGGCGGCTGCGCGCCTACCGCCGCTGGCTCGACATGCCCGAGCCGCGCTGGGCCAAGCTCGACTTCCCGCCGATCGACTATCAGGACGCCTACTACTACGCCGCGCCCAAGTCGAGGAAGGCCAAGCCCAAGAGCCTCGACGAGGTCGATCCCGAGCTCCTGCGCACCTACGAGAAGCTCGGCATCCCCTTGAAGGAGCAGGAAGTGCTCGCCGGCGTCGCGGTCGACGCGGTATTCGACAGCGTCTCGGTCGCGACCACCTTCAAGGGCAAGCTCGCCGAGATGGGCGTCATCTTCTGCCCGATCTCGGAAGCGGTGCGCGACCACCCCGACCTCGTGCGCAAGTATCTCGGCAGCGTGGTGCCCTATTCCGATAACTTCTACGCCACGCTGAATTCGGCGGTGTTCACCGATGGCTCCTTCGTCTACATCCCCAAGGGGGTGCGCTGCCCGATGGAGCTTTCGACCTATTTCCGCATCAACACCGCCAACACCGGCCAGTTCGAGCGCACCCTGATCATCGCCGACGAGGGCTCCTACGTGAGCTATCTCGAAGGCTGCACCGCGCCCATGCGCGACGAGAACCAGCTTCACGCCGCGGTGGTCGAACTGGTCGTCCTCGACGACGCCGAGATCAAGTACTCGACGGTCCAGAACTGGTATCCCGGCGACAAGGACGGACGCGGCGGCATCTACAACTTCGTCACCAAGCGCGGCGCTTGCCGGGGCCGCAACTCCAAGATCTCCTGGACCCAGGTCGAGACCGGATCGGCGATCACCTGGAAGTATCCGAGCTGCATCCTCCAGGGCGACAACTCGGTGGGCGAGTTCTACTCGGTCGCCATCACCAACAACCACCAGCAGGCCGACACCGGCACCAAGATGATCCATCTTGGGCGCAACACGCGCTCGACCATCATCTCGAAGGGTATTTCGGCGGGCGTGGCGCAGAACACCTATCGCGGCCTGGTCCGCATCCAGAAGCGCGCCTGGGGCGCGCGCAATTATTCACAATGCGATTCGCTGCTGCTCGGCGACCGCTGCGGGGCGCATACCGTGCCCTATATCGAGGCCCACAACCGCTCGGCCCGGGTCGAGCACGAGGCGACTACCTCGAAGATCAGCGACGACCAGCTTTTCTACTGCCGCCAGCGCGGGTTGTCGGCCGAGGAGGCGGTCTCGACCATCGTCAACGGCTTCTGCAAGGAGGTCTTGCAGAAGCTCCCCATGGAATTTGCGGTCGAGGCCCAGAAGCTGGTCGGCATCAGCCTCGAAGGCAGCGTCGGTTGAGGCGCGAGGAAGGAACGATGACCCAGGAACCCGTCATGCTCGCGATCGAGGATCTGCACGTCGCCGTCGACGGCAAGGAAATCCTGCGCGGGCTCGATCTGCGCGTCGCCGCCGGCGAGGTGCATGCCATCATGGGACCGAACGGCTCGGGCAAGTCGACGCTCGCCTACACGCTCGCCGGGCGCGAGGGCTACGAAATCACGCGCGGGCGCATCCTTTACGAGGGTCGTGACCTGACCGCCTTGGAGCCCGAGGAGCGCGCCCGCGCCGGCCTGTTCCTCGGTTTTCAGTACCCGGTCGAGATTCCGGGCGTCGCGGGCATGAACTTCCTCAAGGCGGCGCTCAACGCGGTGCGCAAGGCGCGCGGCGAGGCCGAGCTTGACGCCATGGACTTTCTCAAGCTGGTGCGCGCCAAGGCGAAGCTTCTCGAAATCGACGACAAGCTCTTGTCGCGGCCGCTCAACGTCGGCTTCTCGGGCGGCGAGAAGAAGCGCAACGAAATCCTTCAGATGATCATGCTGGAACCCCGGCTCGCGATTCTCGACGAAACCGATTCGGGGCTCGACGTCGACGCGCTGCGGATCGTCTCGCAAGGAGTGAACGCACTGCGCGCCCCCAACCGCGCGGTGGTGCTAATCACCCATTACCAGCGCCTCCTCGACCATATCGTGCCCGACAAGGTGCATGTGCTCGCCAAGGGGCGGGTCGTGCGCTCGGGCGACAAGGAACTCGCCCGCGAGGTCGAGGACCAGGGCTACGCCCGCTTCGCCCAGGCGGACGCGGCGGCGTGACCGGGCGCGGCGACATGACGGCCGACGGCCGGGGCTATCCGGCGGGCGATTACGCGCGCCAGCTCGACACGCTGGGCGCGGCGCTGCCGGGCGCCGGGCTCGACTGGTTTGCGAACTTGCGCCGCCGCGCCAGCGCGCGCGTCGCCGCCGAGGGGCTTCCCAGCCGGCGGATCGAGGAATGGCGCTACACCGACCTCGCGCCGCTCGCCCGCGCCGCCTATGCGCCCGTGCCCGAGGACGAAACCGGGGACGGGATCGATGCCCGAACGGTCGCCGCGCTCGCGCTCGCGACCGAGCCCACCTGTCATCGCCTGGTCTTCGTCGACGGCCGGCTCAGGCCCGCGCTGTCCGAGCTGGCAGCGCTTCCCAAGGGCGCGGAGATCGCAAGTCTCGCCGAGACCATCGAGACCCGCCCCGAGCGGCTCGCTCCCCTTCTCGCGCGCGGACGCGCGGCCGAAGGCGCCGCGCCGGTGGCGCTCAACGCCGCGCTGATGACCGACGGCGCGGTGCTCATGCTCGACGACGGCGCGGTGCTCGACCGGCCGCTGCATCTGATCTTTCTTGCCTCGGGCCGCGCGGCGCCGGTGGCCAACCACCTGCGCAACCTGATCGTCGCCGGCCGCGCCGCGCGCGCGACCGTGATCGAGACCCACGCCGCGCCCCGGGGCGGTGATTATTGGGCCAACGCGGTGACCGACGTCTCGCTCGGCGCGGGCGCGACGCTCCGCCATGTCCGCCTTCAGGACGAGGGAGAGGACGCCATCCACCTCGCCGCGACGCGCGTTTCGCTCGCCCGCGACAGCGCCTACCACGCCTTCTCCCTGGTCACGGGCGGGCGGCTGTCACGCAACGAAATCGCGGTGCGGATCGCCGGCGAGAACGCCGAGAGCCGGCTTTCGGGCATCGCGCTGGGGCGCGCGCGCCAGCACTTGGACACGACCATCGTCGTCGATCACCTCGCCGCCGCCGGGCGCAGCGCGCAGCATTTCCGGAGCGTGCTGACCGATTCCGCCCATGGCGTGTTCCAGGGCCGCATCACCGTCCACCAGGACGCCCAGCAGACCGACGCGCATCAGCTCAACAAGAACCTTCTCCTGTCGGACGACGCGGCGGTCGATACCAAGCCCGAGCTCGAGATCAACGCCGACGACGTGAAATGCAGCCACGGCGCGACCGTCGGGGCGCTCGACGCGGACGCCCTGTTCTACCTGCGCGCGCGCGGGATCGACGAGGCGCTGGCGCGGCGCTTCCTGATCGAATCCTTCGTCGCCGAGGTCGTCGAGACCCTGGATGACGCGGACATCGCCGCCCATGTCGGCCGGGTGGTGGCGTCCTGGCTCGGCGCGCCGCAAGCCGAGCGGGCGCGAACGTGAACCAAGAACGCGAAAAAGAGTACGGAAACGCGATGCTGGAGCTTGTCGAAGAAACCCGCATGAAGGATGGCGCGCCGGCGTTCGACGCGGCGCGGGCGCGGGCCGATTTCCCGATCCTCGCCGAGAAGGTCCACGGCAAGCCGCTGGTCTTCCTCGATAGCGCGGCGAGCGCCCAGAAGCCGCGCGCCGTGATCGACGCGGTCCGTCACTGCTATGAGCACGAATACGCCAATATCCACCGCGGCGTCTATTACCTGAGCGAGCGCGCGACCGCCGGGTTCGAGGCCGCGCGCGAGAAGATCCGCGCGTACCTTGGCGCGCGCGCGGCGCGCGAGATCGTCTTCCTGCGCGGCGGGACCGAGGCGATCAACCTGGTCGCCCAGACCTGGGGCCGCGCCAACCTCGGCCCCGGCGACGCGATCCTGCTCTCCCACATGGAGCACCACTCGAACATCGTGCCCTGGCAGATGGTCCGCGAGGCGACCGGGGCGACCATCGCGGTCGCGCCCATCGGCGACGACGGCGCGCTGCTCATGGACGAATTCGAGAAGTTGCTCACCCCGCGCGTCAAGCTGGTGGCGATCACCCATGTCTCGAACGCGCTCGGCACCGTGACGCCGGTCAAGGAGATCGTTCGCCTGGCGCATGCCGCCGGCGCGCGGGTTCTGATCGACGGCTGTCAGGCGGTGCCCCATCTGGCGGTCGACGTGGTCGATCTCGACTGCGACTTCTACGTCTTCTCGGGCCACAAGCTCTATGGGCCGTCGGGGATCGGCGCGCTCTACGCCAAGGCCGAGCTGCTCGAGACCATGCCCCCCTATCAGGGCGGCGGCGAAATGATTCGCACGGTCACCTTCGAGAAGACCGAGTACAACGAGATTCCCCACAAGTTCGAGGCCGGCACCCCCAATATCGCGGGCGCCATCGGCCTTGGCGCGGCGCTTGATTATGTCGGCGCCCTCGGGCTCGACCGGATCGCGGCGCATGAGCACGCGCTGCTCGACTACGCGACCGCGCGGCTGCGCGAGCTCAACCGCCTGCGCATCTTCGGCACCGCGCCGGAGAAGGCGGGCGTTCTGTCGTTCACGATCGAGGGCGCGCACCCCCACGACGTCGGCACCATCCTCGACCGCTCGGGGATAGCCGTGCGCGCCGGGCACCACTGCGCCCAGCCGGTGATGGACCGCTTCGGCGTGACCGCGACGGTGCGCGCCTCCTTCGGGCTCTACAACACCACCGAGGACGTCGACGCGCTGGTCGCGGGGCTGGGCGAGGTCATGGAGATTTTCGGCTGATGGACGACATGCTGCGCGACCTCTATCAGGAGGTCATCCTCGACCACTCGAAGCATCCGCGGAACTACGGCCGGACCGAGCCCCATAGCTGCTCGGCGCGCGGCAACAACCCGCTCTGCGGCGACCGGCTCACGCTCTACGTCACGGTCGAGGACGGAATCGTCAAGGACGCGACCTTCGAGGGCAACGGCTGCGCGATCTCGATGGCCTCGGCCTCGCTGATGACCGAGGCGATCAAGGGCCGCACGGCCGAGGAGGCGCGCGCGCTGTTCGAGCGCTTCCATCAGCTCGTCACGACCGAGGACGGCGACGCGGCCGACGAGGGCCTCGACAAGCTCACCGTGTTCGCCGGCGTGCGCGAGTTCCCCGTGCGGGTGAAATGCGCGACGCTCGCCTGGCATACGCTGGCCGCGGCGCTCGACGGCGACGGCGAAGTCTCGACCTAGGACTGATCTCATGTCCGACAATGTCACGTCCGACGACGCCTCGACCACGCCCCGCGCGGACGAGAACGACGCCCTGCGCGAATCGGTGGTCGCGGCGATCTCCTCGGTCTACGACCCGGAGATCCCGGTCAACATCTACGAGCTTGGCCTGATCTACCGCATCGATATCGATAAGACCGGCGACGTCGCGATCGAGATGACCGTCACCGCCCCCGCCTGCCCGGTCGCCGATATCCTGCCGCTCGAGGTGCAGGAGCGCGTACGCGCGGTCCCCGGCGTGCGCGAGGTGAACGTCGATCTCGTCTGGGACCCGCCCTGGACCCCCGACATGATGTCGGAAGCCGCGCGCCTCGAACTCGGGATGTTTTAAGCGCGCCGGATAGATTTCTGCTTTTCGCCAATCGCTTGAATACAAGTGACATATTCAAGCTTTTGCCGCGCGCCGCTTACGCGGGCCCGGGGGCGTTGTCGAGCCCGAACAGCGGGCGCAGGCGGATGCCGAGCCAAGTTCCCGCGAGCGCGCAGACGATCCACAGCCAGGCGTGCAGGCTGGTCGAGGCGACACCCGAGAAGAAGGCGCCGATATTGCAGCCGTAGGCGAGCCGCGCGCCATAGCCCATTAGAAGACCGCCGACCGCCGCGGCGACGAGCGAGCGGATCGGAATCCGGAACCCGGGCGCGAATTTCCCGGCCAGGCCCGCGGCGACGAAGGCTCCCAGAATGATGCCGATATCCATGATCGACGTGGTGTCGTCGAGGATGCCGCGCCCCAGCGCGCGGCCCGGAAAGCCGCCCGACCAGAAGGCGCTGGTCGCCGGGTCCCAGCCCAGCGCCGCCGCCGCCTTCGCGCCCCAGAGCGTGAACGCCCAGGTGATCGTCCAGGGGTGGCCGGCGATCGCCAGCGTCGCGACGTTGAGCAGCGCCAGCATCGCCGCCCCGAACAGGAGCGGCCAGCCGCCGCCGAGAAGCTGGCGCGCGTTCGGCAGCACCGGCCACAATGGCCGTTGCGGCGCCGACCCCGCCCAGCGGCGCAGCCCGAGCCAGACCGCCGCGAGCAGGCCGAGCTGAAGCGCGATCGCGAGCGGCCAGCCGAGCTCGACCCCGAGCGAGACGGCGCGCCAGCGCGGCACCAGCGCCCAGAAGCCGAGATCGAGACTTCCCCAGAACGCCCCCGCGATGAAGGCGAGAAGCGTGACGACCATGCGCGCGCTGCCGCCGCCGACCGTGAACAGCGTTCCCGAGCCGCAGCCGCCGCCAAGCTGCATGCCGAGGCCGAAAAGGAAGCTTCCGACCGCAACCTGCGCGCCGACCGGCGCGACCGCGCCGACCACGCCGCGTCCCAGAACCTGCCCGTTGGCGAGGATCGGCGCGAACAACAGCATCGCGAGCGCAAGCATCGCGATCTGCGCGACGACGCCCGAGACGTCGCGGTGCATGATCGCGTTGCGGTACGCCGAGGTGAAGCCGAAGGCCGCGTGATAGAGGGTGACGCCCAGCAATCCGCCGATGGCGAACAGCGCACCCTGGGTCCAGCGGTCGGCCCCGAGGACGAGCGCGCCCGCCGCCACCACGCCGAGACCGAGACCCGCGACCAGGCGCTGGATGCGCGGGCGCGGCGGCGCGGCGAGCGCCTCGGCGCGCGCGCTCATGCCGCGCGCCGGCGGCGCGCGGACGGCGCGGCGGGCCGGCTCTCGACCGATCGATAACGGCTCACGAACGGCGTTTCCTCTTCATCCCCGGCCCTCATCCCTGGCTTCGGTCAAGGATATATCTGGTTCGAGGCCGCCCCGGGTCCAGCCGCATTGTCCTCAAGCCTTTCGAAAAACCACCGAAAGGTTGTTGGCCGGCATCTCGACGACCTCGGCGAGGACGAATCCCGCCGCCTCGGCGAGCGTCTCCACCGCGTCGAGATCGCGCAGGCCCCACGCCGGATCGCGCCCCCGCAGCATCGTGTCGAACGCGGCGTTCGAGGGCGCGGTATGGACGCCGCCACGCTTGAACGGCCCATAGAGATAAAGCGCCCCGCCGCGCGGCAGATGGCGGCCGGCGCCGGCCACCAGCCCCTCGGCCGCGGCCCAGGGCGCGATATGGATCATATTGGCGTTGACGATCGCGACCAGGCGACGGGTCTCGGCGGCGGCGAGGCCCCAATCGGCGTCGGTCGCGTCGATGACGCGCGGCGCGAGCAGGTTGGGCGGTCCGGCGGGCGGAGCCGCCGCGCGCGCCCAGGCGGCGAGGCTCGGCCCCAGCTCCGCCGCCGGATCGCTCGCCAGCCAGTCCAGATGGGGCAGGTTGCAAGCCATGAACACCGCGTGCTGGCCGGTGCCGCCGGCGATTTCGAGAACCAGTGGGCGGCGCCTCTCGCGCCCCGTTCCGGGCGGCGGCAGGACGCGGGCGAGCACGGCGAGAATCGCGCCCGCGTTGCGCCGCGCGCTGGGGGCGTCGCGGCGGCCATCGGCAGCGGCCCGCCAATCGAATTTTGGCCCCTCCACGCTCATGCCTTGCCCTCGCCTCGCCCCTTGCCGGGACTTCCCCACGCCATCCAGTCTAGCGCATGATTCACTCGAAATGAATCAGCGCGCGGAACGCAAGAAAAGGGCCTCCCCGCCTTCATTCACGGGGATGCCCGGGCGCGGCGCGCCTACTGCCCGATGCGCAGGTTGCTGAGCTGCTGGCCGATGGCGCGGAAGTTGGCCTCGAGTTCGGCGTTCGAGGGCGAGTCGAAGTACTTGGACGCATCGGTCGCGCAGTTCCGCATCACGTCGCGCGCCGTGCTCGACGAGACCTGGAAGGTGATCGTGTAGATCAGGATATTGTTGTTCTTCATGTTCGTGCAGACCTCGCCCAGACGGCGGTTGAGCTCGGCCTCGGCCGCGCTCTTGCTCGTCGTCCCCAGGCGGCCGTCGTAGAGGCTGCCATAGGCCGAATAGGTGCCCGTGTAATTGGAGATGAAGTTCTCGCCGTCGGTCATGATGATGGCGACCTTCTGATTGTCGGGATCATTGTAGGGCAGGCCCTCGGTGAACGGCGGGTCCGACGACAGCACGCGCCAGCCCCAGACGGCGCCGAAGTTGATATGAGTGACGCCGCGCGCCTCCATCTCATTGATCTTATTGATGATATTCTGCTTCTGGTTGGTCAACGGCAGAAGCGAGACCGGACAATGCATGTTGGGGCCCTGAACCTCGCCGCGGCTGCCATAAACCGGCGGCCAGGGGTTGATCCAACTCGGTTGCCAGAGGTAGGGGCGCCAAGCGCCGCCCACGCCGGTCGAGGTATCGAGCGTGTCGTTGGGGTAGTTGCGCGCCTCGACGCAGCCGCGCCAGACATCCGGATCGAAATCGGATGGATTATAGCCTGTCAGCAGGCTGGTGTTCGACGCGCCGATGTTGACCGAGCCGGTGAACGGGACGATGCCCATCTTGAGAAGCGCGGGCGCCGTCTCGTTGCCGAACACGATATTGACGAGATCGGTCGCGGCGGTCTTGAGCGACTGGATCTTGGACCCCGACATCGAGCCCGTGTTGTCGAGCACCATGACGATCTCGAGTCCCTTGGTTTCCTTGACGATCACGGAGCTCGCCGCGACCTGGATGGTATCGATGCCGACCGCGCCCATCAGAAGCGTCGAGACGTCGGCGGTCACCGAAAGGCTGATCTGGTCGTTGACGATCGTCATGGTCGGGGTCGCGGGGACGCCGTACTCGGACGCCGGATAATTGGCGTCGAAGTAGCGCTGCATGGTCTGCTGAAGCTCGGCGGTCGTTCCCGACGACGAGCCGACCGCGAGGCCGGCGGCGTCGAGCGCGTAGGACAGCCGGGACTTGACCGCATAGGCGCGGCCGAGATCGACCGCGAGCCCGGCCCCGAGCGTCATCGGCACGAGGGAAAGACCGAAGATCATGGCGATGCCGCCCCGGCGGTCGAGGGCGAGCCGCGAGAGCAGACGCCGGACGCCCGCGAATACGGAGCGAGACGCGTCCGAGCCCGTGCCGCCGCCCGCCGACGCACGGGTCGACTCGATGGATTGGGTGGTTCGGTTCGGTGTCATGGCTTCGGTCCGATCTTTCTGTGCTCGTTCCACGAAATGCATGGGCGACAAAACGCGAAGACGGTTTCGATCGCCCCGCGAATGTCCATCACGGAAGCATCGCGATCACCGCCTGCCGGCGTGGACGCAGATAGGCGGTGTCCGAGATCGTGATGTTGCCGATGAAGCCGCCTCCGATCAGCGGCGTGTAGCGGTAGTTCATCGCCGCCACGATCACGCTGCCGCCCGGCTGGAGCAGCCCGGTTGGCACCGAGGTCGTCGGCGACGGCGCGCCGGTTCCCGACGTCCGCGACCAATCGACGGACACGTTCCCGCCGGCGTCCATGACGACGCTGTAGATGACCGTGCCCCCTTGCGTGGTGTCGAAGGGGCGGATGATCAGGTCGACCGCCGTCATGATGTCGGTGAGATCAGCGGTGGTGACCTGTCGCGCCTGGGCGACCAGGTCGGAGGCCGTCTGCACGGCCGAGGTCACCTTGCGGTCGATGATGAAGGCGTTGCCCACCTCGACCGTGCCGACCAGCATGGCCAGCATTAACGGCAGAAGAAGCGCGAACTCCGACGCGGCGAGACCGCGGATATCGCGGGCGAGGCGCCGAAGCGCGCGCGCGAATCGTCCCATGGTCGTGCTCATGGCGCGGGCCCTGAGTAAGGTTCGTTGCGGAAGGCGCCGGCGGCCTCGATCAGCTTGCGATTCGTCCCGCCGTCGCCGAGATACTGGCCGAGAAGCGGCGTCATGATGTTCCAGTTGTAGGCAACCCGAACCAGCACGATGTCGCCGGCGTTGCCCGGGCTGAACACGTTGCCCGAGGGCTGGCCGTTCTGGTCGTAGTAGGGCGTGAAGGCCACGCTCTGGAACTGGTTGAACGGACGCACGTCGATCACCATCCGCGAGTCGCACTGGACGGCGACCACGAGCTCGGCGCACAGGATGCCCCGGAACGCCGCGATCGGGTCGGCCGCGCCCTGGATATTGCCGGTCCGGATCTGGCGCGCCGCGTCGTTCACGGCGCCTTCGAGATGGGTCGAGACGAACATCAACCCGCCGGTCTCGATAATGCCGAGCATCATCAGGAAGAACGGTGGCGCGACCAACGCGAACTGAAGCGCCGCCGAGCCCGCGCGCGCCAGGGTGAAGCGCCGCGCGGCACGGCGCGTTCGCTCGGGCATGTCGCGCAGGGCGGTCTTGAACGGTTTCGTCATCACACGCCTTTGCACCTGGGATCGTGCCGGCCTCGCCGACACTAAGACACCGCCGAAACGGATATTCCGAGTTAAGATACGCAAAAATTCTTTCCAATCAATTTACGATATTCTCAAAACAAATAAACTATTAATATAATTTATAATTTCTTTTTAATAGAATTGCGTGTTAATAAGTAGATATTTTTGTTTAAAAATTTTTCATAGAGTACCGATACTTAGTTCAATGATTTGCTTAACGTACGAACAGAGACGGTAGCAAAGGTTACGGCATTTGGCTGTGCCGGCTGTCACACTTCGTCCCTACGACGCGACGCCGCGACCACAGCCTGGCGCCGATTCATTTCGAAAAGGACATGCGCTAACATGCGGTGGGACTGCACGGAGGGGCCCCGTCCATGCCGACGCTCTGTCGGGACTGTCTCGCCGAAGGGGAACCCGGGGTCGCGAACGCCTGTTCGTCCTGCGGCTCGTCGCGGCTCGTCGCCCATGACGAGCTCGACGCGCTCGCGATCGCCCATGTCGATTGCGACTCCTTCTTCGCGAGCATCGAGAAGCGCGACGACCCCGCGCTCGCCGACCGGCCGGTGCTGGTGGGCGGGCGGCGGCGCGGCGTGGTGGCCGCCGCCTGCTATGTCGCGCGGCGCTACGGGGTCCATTCGGCCATGCCCATGTTCCAGGCGCTTCGGGCCTGTCCCGACGCGGTGGTCATCCCGCCCGACATGGCCAAGTACCGCGCCGCGAGCCGCGAGATTCGCGCCCTGTTCGACGTGGTCAGCCCCCGGGTCGAGGCGATCTCGATCGACGAGGCGTTTCTCGACCTTTCGGGCACCGAGCGGTTGCACCACCGCACCCCGGCGCAGACGCTGGCCGCGCTCGCCGCGCGGATCGAGCGCGAGGTCGGGATCACCGTCTCGATCGGGCTCAGCTACAACAAGTTCCTGGCCAAGATCGCCTCGGACCGCGACAAGCCGCGCGACTTCTCGGTCATCGGCCGGCGCGAGGCCCGCGCCTTCCTTTCGACCCGGCCGGTCGGCATCCTGCCGGGCGTGGGGCGCGCGCTGCGCGGGCGTCTCGATGCCGATGGCATCGTGACCGTGGGCGATCTTCTGAAAACCGACGAGGCGCTGCTGCGCGCCCGCTATGGGCGTATCGGCGAACGGCTCGCGCTTTGCCCGGGGCGAGGACGACCGCGTGGTCGAGCCGAACGCCCCCGCCAAGAGCCTTTCGGCCGAGACCACCTTTGATACCGATATCGGCGATCTCGACCGGCTTTCGGCCATCGCCTGGCGGCTCAGCGAGAAGGTCGCGGCGCGGCTCAAGCGCGCGGGCCTCGCGGGCGAGACCGTCACGCTCAAGCTTCGGACCGCGCGCTTTCGCACCCTCACCCGCCGGCGCCGGCTCGCCGAGCCGACCCAGCTCGCCGAGATCGTCTACCGCACCGCGCGCGCGCTTCTCGAAGGCGAGGCCGATGGGCGTCTGTTCCGCCTGCTCGGCGTCGGGGTTTCCGACCTCGCCGCCGCGCGCGAGACCGAGGCTCCAGACCTTTTCGACGCCGGACCCGGCCGCATCGCCCGGGTCGAGCAGGCGATCGACGCGGTGCGCGCGCGCTTCGGCGACGACGCCATCGGCAAGGGACGCGGGCTTGCGCGTCCGTCGCCGGCCGCCGCCGGCCGCCGACCGGGATGGGAGAAATGACCGACGCCATGACGAATGTCCAAAACGACGCCCCGAACAATGTCGGGGACGACGCCCTGATCGGTGAAATCCTCGACTTCTGGTTCGGCGCGCCGGGCAGCCCCGAGCACGACCGGCCGCGCCCGGTATGGTTCCGGGCCGATCCCGATTTCGACGCCGCGATCCGCGCGCGCTTCGCGGCGACCCAGGCGCGCGCGGCGGCGGGCGCGCTCGACCATCTCCAGGAAAGCGCGCGCGGCGGCCTCGCCCTGGTGCTCCTGCTCGACCAGTTCCCGCGCAACCTGTTCCGCCGGGACCCGCGCGCCTATGCCAGCGACGCGAAGGCGCGCGCCGTGGCGGGGCGGCTGCTCGACACGGGACGCGACCGCGCGCTTTCGCCGATCGCGCGCAAGTTCCTGTTCCTGCCCTTCGAGCATTCCGAGACTCTCGCGGACCAGAACCGCTCGGTTGCCCTGTTCCGCGCGCTCGCCGAGGAGACCGGCGACGACACGGGCATCTACTGGGCCGAGCGCCACCACGAGATCATCGCCCGCTTCGGCCGCTTCCCCCATCGCAACGCCGTCCTCGGCCGGGAAACGACCCCGGCCGAGGCGGAATTCCTGAAAGAACCCAACTCGTCGTTCTAGGGTTTTCGCGGCGATATTACGCCGCCTTGATCGGCACGCGGCGGACGGGCTTGCGAGCGCCGGGCTTGATCGGCACCGAGATGGTGAGCAGCCCGTTGGCGAATCGCGCCTGGGCCTTGCCCGGATCGGCGTCGGACGGCAACGGGAAGCTGCGGACGAAGTGGCCGGACATGCGCTCGCGGAGATGATAGTCACGGCCGGTCTTCTCGCGGGTGACGTGCTTCTCGCCGCGCACGACGATCGCCTGACCCCGCTGGAGAACCTCGACGTTGTCGGGGTCGACGCCCGGGAGCTCGACCTCGATGGCATAGCCCCGTTCGTCGTTAGCGACGTCGGCGCTCGGCGTAAGACCGCCGAGGGCACGACCCGACACCGAGACATGCTGTTTGCCGATCTTCTCCCACATCTCGTCGAGAAGGTCGCTGATGCGGGCCTTGAGCGACTCCAGCATCGAAGTCTCGCCGCCCCGCGCGGGCGGTGCCGAACGATCCGTGTCGACCATGTTCTCCCTCCTCTCTTCCACTCTTGACCATCCGTCGGGGCGCGGCGCGCGCCTCCCGGGATCGTCCGGGGATATGGGGTCAGAGAGCGTCGAAATCGAGGGGGAGCTTCGGGCCCAACCACAACGCGTACTCGTCGTGGTCGGCCCGGTCGTCGCCGGTCAACGGATGGATGAAGACCGAAAGCCCGGCATGGTTGAGCATCAGCCAGGGGATCAGGCGCGCGGCCTCGCCGGGGGCGAAGGCGACCTGGTACATGGCCGCCGAATGGGGTCCCACGGGCTGGTCGCGCCAGCGCCCGAGCTCGACCGCGAAGCGCGCGGCGAGCCCCTCGCGCACGGCCGCCGCCTTATCGCGCGTCGCCTCGTCGTAATAGATATGGGCGTGGTAGCCCGTGATCGCCGCGATGTCGCGCGCCACGATGCCTAGGCCGCCCGCTCGACGCCCTTGCTCTCCATGAGCGCCGCGAGCTCGCCGGTCTCGTACATCTCGCGCACGATGTCGCAGCCGCCGACGAACTCGCCCTTGACGTAGAGCTGGGGAATCGTCGGCCACTCGCTGAAGGACTTGATTCCCTCGCGCAGCGAGGGGTCGGGCAGCACGTCGATGCCCTTGAACTTCACCCCGAGTTCGGAAAGGACCTGGACCACCGCCGCCGAGAACCCGCACTGCGGGAACACGGGCGAGCCCTTCATGTAGAGGACGACCTCGTTCTGGGTAATATCCTGGGTGATGCGCTCGTGAACCGGGTTGCTCGTCATTGGTGCCCGTCTCCTTGAATGTCGAAGTTTGATTGCGCCGCTTAGGCGTCGCCGGGAACGGCGGTTTGCAGGGCGAGCGCATGCAGCGCGCCACCCATCCGGCCTTGCAGCGCCCGATAGACCATCTGATGCTGTTGAACGCGCGACTTGCCCTCGAAGGCGGACGAGACGACGAGCGCGGCGTAATGGTCGCCGTCGCCGCGCAGATCCTCGATCGTGACCCGCGCGTCGAGGATCGCCTCGCGGATCAGCCGCTCGATCTCGGATGCATCCATCGCCATGGCGGTTCCGTCCCTCGTCCTTTCCGATTCCGGCTCGATCCCGGCGGCGAGGCTCACCCGCCCGCCATATAGGCGGGGAGCCAGTCCTCGTGGGCCGCGCGCAACCGTGCCAGCGATATAGGGTCCTCGCCGGATACTGTCAACGCAAGGCCGCCCGCGCGCCCGACCACCGCCGCCGGCACGCCCGCCGCCTCGGCCTCGCGCAGCACCGAATCCAGCTCGGCCTCGGGAAGCGCGATGACGTAGCGCGCCTGATCCTCGCCGAACGCCCAGGCATGGGGCGCGGGTCCATCGGCGGGCGGCGCTTCAAGCGTTGCGCCGATACCCCCGGCGAGCGCCATCTCGGCGATCGCGACCAGCAGCCCGCCGTCCGCGACGTCGTGGCAGACCGCGACCCGCCCGGCCGCGATCAGGGCACGGACGAAGTCGCCGTTGCGGCGCTCGGCCGCGAGATCGACCGGCGGCGGCGCGCCCGCCTCGGACCCGGCGATCTCGCGCAGATACATCGACGCCCCGAGATGGCCCCGGGTCTCGCCGAGCGCGACCAGAACCTCGCCCTCGGTGCGCAGCGCGGGCCGCGCCATGCGGTCGAGATCGGCGATCAGCCCGACTCCGCCGATCGCCGGCACCGGTTGGATCGCGCGCCCGTTGGTCTCGTTGTAGAAGGAGACGTTGCCCGAGACCACCGGGAAGTCGAGCGCCCGGCAGGCTTCGGCCATGCCCTCGATGCAGCCGACGAACTGGCCCATCACGTCGGCCCGCTCGGGGTTGCCGAAGTTGAGGCAATCGGTGATCGCGAGCGGCCGCGCGCCCACGGCGGTCAGGTTGCGCCAGGCCTCGGCCACCGCCTGGGCGCCGCCGGTCGCGGGCGCGGCGGCGCAATAGCGCGGCGTGCAGTCGGTGGTCAGCGCGAGTCCCTGGTCGGTGCCGTGGACGCGCACCACCGCGGCGTCGCCCCCCGGGCGCGCGACGGTGTCGGCCATGACCATGTGATCGTATTGCTCCCAGATCCAGCGCTTGGACGCCAGGTCCGGGCAACCGAGAAGCCGGACGAGCGCCGCGCCCAGGCTTTCGGGCGCGGGCGTCTCGGCCGCCGCGAGGGGCGCGGGCGCGGCGGGCGCCGTATAAGGGCGGGCGTAGTTGGGCGCCTGATCGACGAGCGGCGCGACTGGCAGGTCGGCGGCCGGTTCGCCCCGCCACTTGATCACCATATGGCCGCTATCGGTGATCTTGCCGATGATCGCGAAGTCGAGTTCCCACTTCTCGAACACCCGGCGCGCGGTCTCCTCGCTCCCCCGGCGCAGCACCATGAGCATCCGCTCCTGGCTTTCGGAGAGCATGATCTCGTAGGGGGTCATCCCGGTCTCGCGGAGCGGCACGGCGTCGAGGTCGATCTCGATGCCCACGCCCCCCTTGTCGGCCATCTCGAACGACGACGAGGTGAGCCCCGCCGCTCCCATGTCCTGGATGGCGACGATGGCGTCGGTCGCCATCAGCTCGAGGCAGGCCTCGAGAAGCAGCTTCTCGGTGAACGGATCGCCGACCTGGACGGTGGGGCGCTTGGCCTCCGAATCGTCGGAGAACTCGGCCGAGGCCATGGTCGCGCCGTGGATCCCGTCGCGCCCGGTCTTCGAGCCGACATAGATCAGCGCGTTGCCGACCCCGGCGGCGGCCGAATAGAAGATCCGGTCGATCTCGGCGATGCCCACGGTCATGGCGTTGACCAGAATGTTGCCGTCGAACGAGCGGTGGAAGGTGCATTCGCCGCCCACCGTCGGCACGCCGATGCAGTTGCCGTAGCCGCCGATGCCCGCGACCACGCCCGAGATCAGATGCCGCGTGCGCGCGTTCCCCGGGTCGCCGAAGCGCAGCGCGTTGAGGTTGGCGACCGGACGCGCGCCCATGGTGAACACGTCGCGCAGAATCCCGCCCACCCCGGTCGCCGCGCCCTGATAGGGCTCGATGAACGAGGGGTGGTTGTGGCTCTCCATCTTGAACACCGCCGCGCGGCCGCCGTCGATATCGACCACGCCCGCGTTCTCGCCCGGCCCGCAGATCACCCAAGGGGCCTCGGTCGGCAGCTTGGCGAGCCAGCGGCGCGAGGACTTGTACGAGCAATGCTCGCTCCACATCGCCGAGAAGATGCCGAGCTCGGTGATATTGGGCTCGCGCCCGAGGATCGCGACAATGCGCGCGTACTCCTCGGCGGTCAGGCCGTGGGCGGCGATCACGTTGGGGGCGTGCGCGGTCATGTCAGCGCCTCGACCAGGCCCGCGAACATGGCGCGTCCGTCGGCGCCGCCCAGGCGCTCGTCCGCCAGCCGCTCGGGGTGCGGCATCATGCCGAGCACGTTGCCCGCCTCGTTGAGGATGCCGGCGATGTTGTCGCGCGCGCCGTTGGGATTGGCCTCGGGGATCACCGCGCCCTCGGGATCGCAATAGCGGAACGCGACCCCGTCGCGGTCGAGCAGCCGCTTGTGGCCGTCGTCGTCGATGTAATAGTTGCCCTCGTGATGGGCGACGGGAATGCGGACCACCGCGCCCTTGGCATACCGCGCGGTGAAGGGGGGCGCGGCGCGCTCGACCCGGAGATACGCGTCGCGGCAGACGAAGCCGAGGCTCGCGTTGCGCATCAGCGCGCCGGGAAGAAGCCCGGCCTCGGTCGCGACCTGAAAGCCGTTGCAGATGGCGAGCACCGGGGTGCCGGCGCGGGCCCGCGCGGCGACCTCTCGCATCACCGGCGAATGCGCCGCCATGGCGCCCGCGCGCAGGTAGTCGCCATAGGCGAAGCCGCCCGGCAGGACGATGAGATCGAGCTCCGGCAACGAGCCCTCGCCATGCCAGATCATGAGCGGCGCGCGGCCGGTCGCCGCGGCGAGCGCCACGGCCACGTCGCGGTCGCAGTTCGATCCGGGAAAGACGATGACGGCGGCCTTCACGTCCGGGCCACACCCGCGAATACCGAAGGGACAGGCGCCGGCGGACCGGCGGCGGGCCGATCCTATGCGCAGCACCCGCGCGACGCAAGACGGCGCGCGCGCCGGGGCGGATATTGTTATGCTGGAGCATGGTCTCGTCCGAGACAAACCCGGCGGCCCCGCGCGGCCCGCGCCGCTTCCTCGACCGCGATCGGGCGATCGCCGAGATCGCCCGCGCACGCCGCGTGCTCCACCTCGGCTGCGTCGGCAACACCGACCTCGCCCCCGCCGAGCGGGTCGCGCGCGCGCGCCAGAGCCTGCACTGGATGCTGAGCGAGATCGCCGACACCACGGGCGTCGACTACTCGGCCGAGGTGGTCGAGACCTATCGCGCCGACGGCCTGTTCGACAACATCCTGGTCGGCGACGTGCAGCGGCTCGAGGCGCTCGACCTCGCCGGCCCGTTCGACGTGGTGGTCGCCGCCGACATCATCGAGCACCTCTCGAACCCGGGCGCGATGCTCGACGGCATCCGCCGTCTCTGCCGCGCCGACAGCGACGTGGTGATCACCACGCCCCACGCCTTCGGCCTGCCCAACTACCTCCGCTTTCTCGCCGGACGGTTCCGCGACGGGGCCGAGCATGTGATGACCTTCAACGCCGACAACATCGCCAACCTGCTCGCCCGCCACGGCTTCCGGATCATCCGGCTCGACAGTTGCCACCAAGCGAACGCGCGCCGCCACGGCCTCGCCTTCGGCGTGGCGCGCGCGCTGCTATCGGCCGCCCCCCGGCTGGGCGGAACCCTGTTCGTGGTCGCCCGGCCGGAAAAGCCGTCCGCCGATTGAGAATCGCGCCTAACGGGGGCCGGCGTGCGCCGCCTTGGCCTCCGCCTTGTCGGGCAGCGAGGCCGCGCGCAGGCAGAGGTAATCAAGCGCCAACGTCGCGCCGGCGAGCGCGGTGATATCGCCGACGTCGTACATCGGCGCGACCTCGACCAGGTCCATGCCGACGAGATCGACGTCGACCAGCCCGCGCAGGATGGCGCGCGCCTGATGGGTCGAGAGCCCGCCGACCACCGGCGTCCCCGTGCCCGGCGCGAAGGCGGGATCGAGGCAGTCGATATCGAAGGTGAGATAGGCCTTGCGGTCGCCCACCACGCGCTTGATCTCGGCCGCCGCCGCCTCGGCCCCGTTGGCGTGCACCCAGGGCGCGTCGAGAATGGTGAAGCCATGGGTTTCGTCGTTATGGGTGCGAATGCCGATCTGCGCCGAGCACGACGGATCGACGAGGCCGTGACGCGCGGCGTGAAAGAACATGGTGCCGTGGTCGATGCGCTCGCCGTCCTCGCGCCAGGTGTTGGAATGGGCGTCGAAATGGATCAGCGCGAGCGGGCCGTGGACCTTGGCATGGGCCTTGAGCAGCGGATAGGTGATGAAGTGATCGCCCCCCAGCGTCAGCATCGAGGCGCCGGCCTCGAGGATCGCGGCGGCGTGGGCCTCGATCTGATCGGGGATCTTGTCGGGGTGGCCGAAGTCGAACCGGCAGTCGCCCCAGTCGACCACCGCGAGGCGGTTGAACGGGTCGAACGGCCAGGGAAACGGCAGCCCCCAGGCAAGCTGCGCCGAGGCCCGGCGGATCGCCGCGGGACCGAAACGGGTGCCCGGGCGATTGGTGGTCGCGAGATCGAACGGAACCCCGCTCACCGCCACGTCGACGCCTTCGAGGTCGCGCGCGTACTTGCGCCGCATGAAGCTGAGTGCGCCGGCGTAGGTCGCCTCCGGGTCGGTGCCGTAGAGACTTTCCTTGGTGAACGCATGGTCCCCGGCCGCCTTGTACATCGAGCCCTTCCTCCTTCATCCGGGCGGCGTTGCCGGCGCGCGCTCGCCGCCCGAGCGAGTTGGCACGCGCCTTGCAAGGTCATGGGTAGGGTGCCGCTGTTCGGTCCTTTTCGCGTCCCACAGGACTGGCAGTTCGCACTTCGCTGCAAATTGCAGTGCATTTTGCAGCGGCCGGCATCGTCGCAGCCCTCCCGATGACAATGCCGGTTGTTCGGGAGCCCGCCTACCTCGACCCCGCCCGCGAATGCGGCGCGGGGTCCTTTTTTCCGTCGAGCGCCCCGGCCCCGTCCCTTGCCTCGTTTTCGACCAAACCCCATTTACTGCACAACAATCGTGGAATCCATCTTTCGTTGCGCCGAAAGCGCGTCCCCCGAGCGGACGCCGTTCGTACGAGGAGTATCGGGACATGTCGATCGATCGCCTGGTCTTCGCCATCGCCGGCATCTTCATTCTTGCGAGCCTCGCGCTCGCCGAGCTTCATTCCCCTTATTGGCTGTGGGTCACGGCCTTCGTCGGCGCCAACATGCTGCAAGCGGCGTTCACCGGCTTCTGCCCGTTGGCGAAAATTCTCAAGGCGCTCGGCAAGAAGCCCGGCCCCGCGTTCGAGTGATCCGGCGAGCCGACGTTCCCGCCTACTCGCCGATCTCGATCGCGTAGGTTTCGATGACCGTGTTGGCGAGCAGGCCCCGGCACATGGCGTCCAGGGTTTCGCGCGCGCGCGCGGGATCGGTTTCGTCGAGGTCAAGCTCGATGAGCTTGCCCTGGCGCACCTCGCGCACGCCGTCGAAGCCCATGCGCCCGAGTGCCTGGGCGACCGCCTTGCCCTGGGGATCGAGCACCCCCTCCTTCAACGTGACGTGAACCCGCGCCTTCATCGCACCGCCTATTGCATGACCTTGGGGCCCTTGAGATCGCGAGGGCCGCTCTCGGGCAGAATGCCGAGGCGACGGGCGACCTCCTGATAGGCTTCCTCGACCGCGCCGAGATCGCGCCGGAAACGGTCCTTGTCCATGCGCTCGCCGGTCGCCATGTCCCACAGCCGGCAATTGTCGGGACTGATCTCGTCGGCGATGATGATCTGCATCTCCTCGTCCATGTAGAGCCGCCCAAACTCGAGCCGGAAATCGACCAACCGAATGCCGATGCCGAAGAACAGCCCCGAGACGAAGTCGTTGACCCTGAGCGCCAGCGACATCATGTCGTCGAGGTCCTGGGTGCTCGCCCAGCCGAAGGCGGTGATGTGCTCCTCCGAAACCAGCGGATTGCCGAGTTCGAGCGATTTGTAGCGGTACTCGACGATCGAGCGCGGCAGCGGCGTGCCCTCGGCGATGCCGAGCCGCGACGACAGCGTCCCCGCGGCGACGTTGCGCACGATCACCTCGATCGGGATGATCTCGACTTCCTTGATGAGCTGCTCGCGCATGTTGAGCCGGCGCACGAAATGGGTCGGAATCCCGATCTCGTTGAGCCGGGTCATGATGTATTCGGAGATCCGGTTGTTGAGGACGCCCTTGCCGGTGATGATCCCGCGCTTGCGATTGTTGAACGCGGTGGCGTCGTCCTTGAAGTACTGGACGAGCGTGCCGGGCTCGGGGCCTTCGAACAAAACCTTGACCTTACCTTCGTAAACCTTCTTGCGCCGAGCCATTGAATTGATTCCATTGAGAAAATATGCCCACGTCGCGGATGCGGCGCAAGCGTTCGCTGCGGCGCGCGCGATAATCTCGCGCCTTGCCGACCTTATCCTATATGCGTACCCAGGACAAACCTGCAAGCCCCGCGTGGCGGGCCCCGCATAAAGGCCGTCCGATCAAATGGTTAGGACCGTGAAGGGGGTGTGATCGGGTGGCCCCGGGGCAAACCGCCAGAATCTCCGGCCGTCGGCGGATAGCGCGATCAGGGCGCTTGAGACGGTGCCGAAGCCCCCGTCCGGGCCGAGCGTCATGGCCGCCGCGCCCTCTCCCTCGCGGCTCGCCAGCAGCGCCTCCCAGGCGCGCCAGTCGTCGCCGTCCGGGTCGGGCGGCGGGGCGTCTCGGAAGCAGTCGAGATGGGCGCGGATGCGCGGGCTTTCGGGGTCGTTGAGCTCGCCCGCGGTCAGCATCGAGACCCCGGGGGCGAGTGGCCGGCTTTCGATCGTCGTCGACGCCGCGCCCCGGCGCAGCCAGAATGCGCCGCGCGCATCGGCGATCACCAGATTGAAGGGCCGCCAGGGCGCGCCGTCGAGGGCCGCGATCGCCCGCGCCGCCCGCGCCGCGTCATCGTGATCGAGCGCCATCAGCGGCAGTTCGCCCCGGCTGCGCTTGCCGGGCGCGGGTCCCAGCGTGCCGCGCCGGTTGGCGACCGTGGCCACCACGCCCTCGTCGTTGAGCCCGAGCCAGGTTCCGCCCGCGATCTCGTCGCGCCCCGCGACCACGTTCGGTCGGTCGGGCCAATGGCGCGCCGGAGGCCGCCAGGGGCGATCGATCCGCTCGTCGCGGTTGGCGCCCAGAACCAGGGGCCAGTCGTGGCCCGGTCGGAAAAGAATAACGATGGTGCACATCGAGCTTTCAATACCCATATTTGAAACGGGACGCTATAACGTCGGCGCCCCGCCCCGACCGGGGAACGGCGGCGACAACGGCGGACGGTCCGGTAGAGGATGGAGCACAGGGAATGACGACGTTCGACAAGCGCAAGGACGAAGCCGAGGCCCGCTTCAAGCATGACGAGGAGCTCCGGTTCAAGGCGACCGCGCGGCGCAACAAGCTGTTCGGTCTTTGGGTCGCCGAGCAGATGGGGCGCGTGGGCGCCTCGGCCGATGCCTACGCCAAGGAGATGGTGACCGCCGACTTCGATCGCCCGGGCGATAGCGACGTGATCGAAAAGGCGAAGACCGATCTCGAACGCGCGGGGGTCGAGATGACCGAGCACCACCTGCGAAAAGAGCTCGACCGCCTCATGGAGGTCGCGCGCGAGCAGGTGACGAGCGAGTAGCCCTCCTTCCCGCCTCGGCGGCTCAGGCGCGGCCGAACACGCGCTCGAAGATCGTGTCGACCTCGCGCGCGTGCCAGGCGGGGTCGAACAGCGCCTCAAGCCGATCCGCCGGCAGCGCGTTCGTCACCTCGGCGTCGGCCTTGAGGGCATCGAGAAACGCCGCCCCTTCGTCCCAGACGCGGGCGGCGTTGCGCTGGACCGCGACATAGGCCGCCTCGCGCGATAATCCGGCCTGGGTCAACGCCAAAAGCACCCGCTGCGAATAGATCAGCCCCCCCAAAAGATCGAGATTGCGGGCCATCGCGTCCTCGTGGACCACGAGCCGGTCGATCACGCCCGCGAGCCGATTGAGCGCGAAGTCGAGGGTCACGGTGGCGTCGGGGCCGATCATGCGCTCGACCGAGGAATGCGAGATATCGCGCTCGTGCCACAGCGCCACGTTCTCGAGCGCCGGCGTCACCGCCGCGCGAACGACCCGCGCGAGCCCGGTCAGGTTCTCGCTCAGGATCGGGTTGCGCTTGTGGGGCATGGCCGAGGAGCCCTTCTGGCCGGGGGCGAAATACTCCTCCGCCTCGCGCACCTCGGTCCGCTGAAGGTGGCGCACCTCGGTCGCCAGCCGCTCGACCGAGGCGGCGACCACGCCAAGGGTCGCGAAATAGGCCGCGTGCCGGTCGCGCGGGATGACCTGGGTCGAGATCGGTTCGACCGCCAGGCCGAGGCGCTCGGCGACATGGCGCTCGACCCTCGGATCGACATTGGCGAAGGTCCCGACCGCGCCCGAAATCGCACAGGTCGCGATCTCCCAGCGAGCGTGCTCGACGCGCTCGCGGGCGCGGGCGAACTCGGCATGGGCGGCGGCGAGCTTGAGGCCGAAGGTCGTGGGCTCGGCATGGATGCCGTGGCTGCGGCCGATGCAGAGCGTGCGCTTGTGCTCGAAGGCGCGGCGTTCGAGAACGCCAAGCAGGCGGTCGAGATCGTCGAGCAGGATCTCGGCGGCGCGACTCAACTGCACCGCGAGGCAGGTGTCGAGTACGTCCGACGAGGTCATGCCCTGATGGAGGAAGCGCGCGGGCTCGCCGACATGCTCGGCGAGATAGGTCAGAAAGGCGATGACGTCGTGATGGACCTCGCGCTCGATCGCGTCGATCCGCGCGATGTCGATCTCGTCGATCGCCGGGCGCCCGCGCTCCCAGATCGCGAGCGCCGCCTCCTTCGGGATGACACCGAGCCCGGCCAGCGCGTCGCAGGCATGGGCCTCGATCTCGAACCAGATCCGATAGCGCGTCTCGGGCGCCCAGACGGCGGCCATCTCGGGCCGCGAATACCTTGGAATCATGCGCGTCTCCGCCTGTTTGGCGGCGCAGCATAGCACAAAGCGCGGGCGACGAAGGAGCGCTCTTCGCCGATCACTCCCCGGTCATCGAAACATGGCCCCGAAGCGCGGCGACGCGCGCGATCCAGGCCCGCACCCCGGGATAGTCGGCGAGGTCGAAGCCGCCCTCGTCGGCGACATGGGTATAGGCGTAGAGCGCGATGTCGGCGATCCCGAAGCGCTCGCCCACGAACCATGCATTCTCCGCGAGATGGCCATCCATCACCGCGAGCGCGGCATGGCCCGCCTTGCGCTTGTCGGCGAGCGCGGCGCGCTTGGCGTCGTCGATCCCGGTATGCTTCAGCCAGAAGCGCGAGGTCGCGATATTGGGTTCATGGCTGTATTGCTCGAAGAACAGCCATTGCAGGGTCCGCGCGCGCCCGAAGGCATCGTCGGCGAGATAGCCGGTGCCGTCGGCGAGATAGAAGAGAATCGCGTTCGATTCGGCGAGGAACTGCCCATCCTCGGTCTCGAGCACCGGGATGCGCCCGTTCGGGTTCTTGGCGAGGAACGCGGGCGTCCGCGTCTCGCCTTTCAGGATATCGCATTCGATCCGGTCGAACGGCCGTCCCAGCATGGACAGCAGCAGCCGCACCTTGTAGCCGTTTCCCGAATCGGAATAGTCGTAAAGCCTCAACATCCCTCACCCGCCCTTCTCATCGCGACGCCGGGCCGACTCCCGGTTTTCCGCCCGCGCCCCGCAGCATAGCGCGGGTCGCGCGAACATCGGGCAAGATTATCTCATGGGGCGGGCAAGCGGGGTCGATGCGCCCGCCGCGCGGTCATTGATCGCCGCCCGAGGTGTCCTCGTCCCGCGCGGCGGGCGCGATCGGCCAGGGATTCTCGGCGCGCCAGGGGGTGACGCGCAGGCTGTCGCCGCGCGCCGCCACCACCTCGTCGAGGCGGCGCACATGGTCCATATGCCCGCCCAGCGCCGCGTAATCGTCGAGCCGCAGGGTGAACTCGATCGGCGCCACCAACGCCGGCGTCGGCACCGAGCCGAAGGCGGCGTCGGGCATTCGGGTCACGTCGACCATGAAGGTGATTCCGCCCCCGGGCCAGACGTAGACCGGCGCGCCACCCGACGTCACCCGGGTCAGGGCCTCGCGCACCGAGCGGGTGAGCCGCACCGGGTTCTCGGTCACGCCGGCGCGAAGACTACCCCCCGCGCCCGCCATGAACAGGACCGAGACCAGCGCCGGCTCGCAGTTCTCGCCGATCCGCGCGACCACGCGGGCGAGCGCCTCGGGCATGGGCGCGGGTCGCGGCGCGAGATCGTCGTCGAGCACGAAGAACGCCGCGTCCTCGCCCGTGGTGCTGACCATCAGGAGCCGAAGCCCGGGGCGCGCCGCCTTGGGGTCGATCCGCTCGATGACGGTCAGCGGGTCGTCGATGTCGGTGCCGCCCCAGCCGCTTCCGGGCTCGGCGACCTGGAAATAGCGTCCGGGAGTCGAGCGCCGCCCGCGCACCCGTACCCCCGACGGCGCCATGCCGAGAAAGCGCCCCGCCTGATGCTCGGTCAGAACGCCGGTGATATGATCGTCGACCACGATCACCTCGTCGACCTGGCCGAACCACTGGCGCGCGAACATGCCGATGGTGGCCGAGCCGCAGCCGACGCGCATCCGTTCCTCGCGCGCGCCGTCGATCACCGGCGCGGCCCCCGCCTGGACGGTCAGCTTCGCGCCGTCGTCGATCGCGAGATCGACCGCCTCCTTGTTGCACAGCGCGAGCATCATGTCGCAGGTGGCGTTGCCCTCCTTCTTCGAGCCGCCGGTCAGGTGCCGCACGCCGCCGAGCGCCAGCATCTGCGAGCCGTACTCGGCGGTCGTCACATGGCCGACCTGCTCGCCGTCGTGGCGCACCGCGGCTTGCTCGGGACCGATGAAGCGGTCGGTGTCGATCTTCAGCTTGAGCCCGCAATAGCTGAAAATCCCCTCGGTCACCACGGTGACCATGTCGACGCCCTCGTGCTCGCTCGCGACGATGAAGGGCGCCGGCTTGTAGTCGGGATAGGTGGTGCCCGAGCCGATGCCGGTCACGAAGGTCGGCGCGCCGGGGGTGATCTTGCCGTCCCAGTCGGCGGCGAGGAAGGGCACCATGCGACCCTCGGCGTCGACGGTCTTCTGGGCGAGCACCACCGGGTCGGCGCGCGTCAGCACCCCGTCGCGGTTGCCGTAGCGGTCGCAGGCCCCGCCGCGACCCGGGCGGATGCGGCATAGCACCGGGCAGGCGTCGCAGACGACGATGCCCGCGTCGCGCGAGGCGCGCTTTCCGGTCTCAGTCATCGCCGCCCGTCTCCCGTGCCGCGAGGATCGCCGCGCGCACTCGGCCGGGGGTCGCCGGCAGGCGGGTGACGCGCGCGCCCGTGGCGTGGTGGATCGCCCCCAGGATCGCCGGGGCGGTCGGGATCAGCGCGGGCTCGCCGATCCCCTTGGCGCCCGAGGGGCCGAGCGGCTCGGGGTCCTCGATCAGCAGGCATTCGATCTCGGGCAGATCGCCGACGGTCGGGATCAGGTAGTCGTGCAGATTCTCGGTCCGGCCGGGGAGATACTCCTCCATCAGCGCGAGGCCCAGGCCCTGGGCGACGCCGCCGTGGATCTGGCCCTCGACCTGGGTCGGGTTGATCGCCCGGCCGATATCGTGGGCGGCGACGATGCGCAGGGGCTTTACCGTGCCGAGCTCCATGTCGACCGCGACCTCGGCCATCTGGGCGGCGAAGCCGTAGCAGGCGTAGGGCACGCCCTGGCCGTCGGCGTCGAGCGGCGAGGTCGGCGGATCGAAGCATCCGACCCCCACCAACACGTCGCCGTGCTCGTCCTCGGGCAGGCGGGCGAGGTCGAGCGCATGAGCGCCGCCCGCGTCGCGCACGATCACGCGGCCCGCCTCGATCTCGATCACCGCCTCCTCGCCCGCGTTGGCGAGCCGCAGGATCCGGGCGCGCAGGTCGTGCCCGGCGAGCTCGGCCGCCTTGCCCGAGATGAAGGTCTGGCGCGAGGCCGAGGTCTTGCCGGCGTCCGCCGTGAGATCGGTGTCGCCTGTCACCAGCGTCAGCACGGCCATCGGCACGCCGAGCGCGTCGGCCGCGATCTGGGCGAGGATCGTGTTCGAACCCTGGCCGATATCGAGCGCCCCGCTGTAAAGCGTGATCCGCCCGTCGCGCGCGAGCCCGACATGCATGGTCGAGGGATTCGACATCGAGGTGTTGCCGATCCCGTACCACATGCAGCCGATGCCGACGCCCCGGCGCAGAGGCCCCGCGCCGGCGGCGTTATGGGCCTCGGCCCGGACGCGGGCGTCGCTCCAATGCGGGCGCAGCGCTTCCAGGCATTGGGCGAGCCCGGCGCTCGCCTCGATCGTTTGGCCGGTCGCGGTTCGGTCGCCGGCGCGGATCGCGTTGCGCAGACGAAATTCGAGCGCGTCCATCCCGATCCGCTCGGCGAGCATGTCCATCAAGGCCTCGTGGACCACCGCCGCCTGGGGAACGCCGAAGCCCCGAAAGGCCCCCGCCGGCGGCCCGTTGGTGAACAGCGCCCGGGTGGTCGCGCGTACCGCCGGCACCACATAGGGGCCGCTCGCGTGGACCGGCACGCGGTTGGCGACCGTCGGCCCCCAGGAGGCATAAGCGCCGGTGTTGAAGTCGCCGTGGAAGGCGAACGCGGCGAGCTTGCCGTCGCGGGCGCAGGCGGCGCGCCCGGTCATGCGCGCCGGGTGGCGCTTGGTGCTCGAAGCCATCGATTCGGGGCGCGT
>Ga0114931_10001674_pt1 | contig 28202 bp, 20 predicted proteins | sample 2SBtaG_FD_89579 | JGI IMG/M metagenome (GOLD analysis project Ga0114931, IMG submission 89579) | Deep subsurface microbial communities from Kolumbo volcano to uncover new lineages of life (NeLLi) - 2SBTROV14_V59a metaG | ecosystem: Environmental > Aquatic > Marine > Volcanic | place: Kolumbo... | reverse complement strand
TGCAGCACAGAAGCCCGACCGGGATTGGGCAGTGCCGACAAGGTGGTGCGCATCAAGGCGCGGTATTGACCAAACAGAATGGCGTTGATAATTGGCTGATGGTCGAAAAACCATACGCCCGTGCGCCACAGATAGGCCCACCAGTAATGCTTCGCCAGATAGGGCGGTATATTGTCGAGAAAGCGGCCGTATACGGGCATACGCGTAGATTTATTGTTGTCAGCTAAACCGGATATTTCGTCAGTTGCCGGATTTTTGATCCAGACGGCGAGTGCAGCTTGGACGAGTGTTTCGAAAAAGCATAGCCATCACTATGCTTTGAGGGGGTTCGGCCAAGGTTTGCCGGCGGATGGGGCAAAGGGCCGGCAGCCGTACAAACTGGACTTTGGGAAAACACACATTTTATAGCGTAACCCATTGTTTTAAAGTAATTGTTTCAATCAAACCTGCGAAACTGACGAAATATCCTGGTTAAAGCCAGGGTAAATCATCCAGGCACCGAGCGAATTGACTAGTGTCAGCTTATGGACTGTGGTACAAACCCCCTTACCGTGTTGGGCCCAATGTGCTACCGAGAATGCTTGCCCGTATCGCCAAATCACTAAATTATCGCACCGGAAAAGCGGTACGCCGGCTGCGCTTGTGGCTCAATCATGGCCGCACCGACACGGTGAATACGATCAACACGGACCAGGACTTGCGCGGGCGGTTCTGTCCCATCCCCTTTCGGCAGATGGACCTGTACAGCGATGGCCGGGTGTCAGTCTGTTGCCCGCGCTGGTTGCCGGATTATGTCGGAAATCTGAATAAGCATGATTTGATGGAGGTGTGGAATTCGGATGTGGCGCAGTCCATCCGCACCAGCATTTTCGACGGCAGCTTTCGCCACTGCGATCACAAGGTCTGCCCGATGATACAAAACGACAGCCTGCCCACGCTTGCAGAAGCCGCCCGGGAGCCGGACATGCAGGCAATTATTCAACAGCGCGCGGTGCGCCTGGAGGCGGGCCCCGGTTTTGTCAATCTGGCCAATGACGAATCCTGCAACTTGTCGTGTCCGAGTTGTAGGCAGCGGCCGATGAATTTCAATAAGGGCCAGGAATATCGCCGTCGTCGCGATCTGCAGGAGAAATTAACCCGGCAATTGTTTGCGACGCCCACGGATCGCCATTTCACCGTAAATGTCACCGGCTCTGGTGATCCTTTTGCATCGCGGGTGTTCCGCGATTTCCTGTTCCGTCTTGACGGCACGGATTTTCCCAATCTCGATATCAACCTGCAAACCAACGGGGTCTTGTTCACGCCGCGCAATTGGGAGCGCATGGCGAAAATCCACGCCCGGATCAACGCGGTGCTCGTGTCCTTTGATGCGGCCACGGAGGCTACCTACCAAATCACCCGGCGCGGCGGGCATTGGGGGCAGTTGCACAAAAACATGCGGTTTTTGTCCGCGCTGCGTCAAGCCGGGAAACTGCGTTTTTTGCGCCTCGATTTTGTGGTGCAAAAAGACAATTATCGTGAGATGGACGAATTCGTGGCCTTGGGTAGATCTTACGCCGTGGACCGGGTGATGTTTTCCATGCTCCTGGATTGGGGCACTTGGTCGCACGCGGTGTTTCTGGACAAGTGCATCTGGAAAACGCAGCATCCGCAATACAACGATTTTCTTGCAGTGCTGCGTGATCCCGTCTTCGATGATCCGATCGTCGATCTGGGCAATCTCAGCGCCTACCGGCAACGCGCGGTTTCGGTCGCGGCGTAGGATCATGCGGTTCCGCGGCTAGACCTGTCATTTACCCACAAGTCGCCCCTCAGAACCTGAGCAAATGGCCCAAGGCAAGGCGCGGCCCGCAGGGAATGGCCCAGCCCTTTTCAAGGGACGCAACGCAGCATTGGGCCATTTGCTCAGGTTCCCTTCGGGCGAGTCGCTGGCCGGCCATCTGCGGTGGTGCGCCCTCTTGAAAGGGAACAACCCTTCCTACGAGGGCGCGCCTTACATCGGACCGGCCAGCGACTCGCTGAGGGACGACTTGTGGGTAAATGACAGGTCTAGACCCGAATTGTTCTGTTTCTTCAACGACCGCTTGTTGTTCGTTAGAAACAATGCCAAGCTTGGTTCCCACGTGTATGGAACTTCGATGCGACGTTAAGCTTGTGAACCGGTTAATGGGTTTGGTACTGGTTATGGTGCTGAACCCCGTGGCTGCGCTCGATCCCGGTAAGGAACTCACCCAGTACACCTTTTCATCTTGGTATTCGGATTCCGGCTTGCCGCAAAACTCCGTGCGTAACATCACCCAGGGCCCGCACGGATATCTTTGGGTCGGCACCTATGAAGGCGTGGTGCTGTTTGACGGACTGGGCTTTAAACGCTTTGTGCAGCGCTCGGGCCCAAGATTTCAAAAAACGATTAACGCCTTGTTTACCGACCGCGAGGGAACGGTTTGGGTCGCGTCTGAAGGTGGCGGATTGTACGCGGTATCGCCCGAGATGGATGTGCGCCAGTGGGCGATCGGCCATGGCTTACCCAGTAGTCAGGTGACAGCCATCGTCGACGGCGGGACGGATGGGCCGTGGTTTGCCGCCGCGCGCCAGGTGTACCGCATCCACGATGGTGCAGCCGAACGAATCGCGCGGTTGCCGCCGTTCGAGTTTCGTATCCGCAGCTTGTATCGTAGCAAATCCGGCATGTTATGGGTTGGTACAACCGGCGGTGGCCTGTATTCCTGGTTCAACGGCGAGCTGCGACATTATTCCTCGGCGCAGGGGTTTTTCAGCAATCGTGTAACCAGCATCATTGGCGACGGCGGCGAAGGCCTGTGGATCGGCAGCTTTGCGGGTGTGGAGCATTATACCAACGGCCGCTTTGAGCCCCTGGAACGGCCCGCAAACCGGGGCGTGGAACGCATCCAAAACCTGTGGCTGGAAAAAAACGGCGTGTTATGGATTGGTACCTACGGCGGTGGCTTGGAGCGCTGGGCGAAGGATCGATTCAGTGTCTTTTCTTCCTCCCAAGGACTGCGAAATGACTACATCCAATCGCTGTATCTTGATGCGCAAGGCAACTTGTGGTTCGGTACCAGCGAGGGCCTGAATCGTCTCCGTGATGGTTCCGTGCTTACCTACAGCACCAGTGAAGGCTTGCAGGGGCGTTTTGCACGCAGCGTGGCCAAGGACCGCGCCGGCGACATGTGGGTGGGCATGGATGGCGGTGGATTGAATCGTATTCACGAGGGCCGCGTGGATTTAATTTTTGGTGTCGATGATGGCTTGCTCAGCGACAACATCCGCGCATTGTTGCCAGACGGATCCGGTGGGCTGTGGGTGGGCGCCTTCGGTGGTGGCGTCAACCGGATGCGCAATGCCAAGATTGAGCCGGGCGGCTTGCCCGGAGGCCCGCCCAGCATATTGGTGCGATCCTTGTTTGTGGATCGTGCCGGGGCCTTGTGGGTGGGCACCAACGACGCCGGTGTGGGTCGCTATTTCCAGGACCGCAGGCAACTGTTTACCACGTCGAATGGCCTGCCGACGAACGATGTGCGGGCGATTACCGAGTTTGCCGGGCGCATTTGGTTAGGCACCTACGGCGGCGGCATTGTGGTCCTGGACGCGGGTCGTGTGGAGAAAACCTACGGGGTTGCGGACGGCTTGCCGAGCGCGGATGTATTTACTTTTTTCAGCGATACACAATCGTTGCTTTGGGCCGGTACTACCGACGGTCTGGCGGTGTTCAAGAGTGGCCGGTGGCAGGCCCTGCCGTCTGCCAACGTCGCACGATCCGTGTTCCACATACTCAAGGACGATGCCGGTTTTTTCTGGTTGTGTACCAATTCCGGCATCATGCGTGTCAGTGTTGCCGACCTGCTTGCGAGCGCTGGAGCCAGTGGTCCCGGCCCGCGGGTCAGGATCTTTGGCGAACTGGACGGGATGCGGTCCGGACAGTGCAATGGCGCCACACAGCCGGTGGCCAGCGCCGACGCGCAAGGCCGGTTGTGGTTCCCAACCCTGGATGGCGTGGCGGTGATCGACCCGTATGGAATCAAGACCAACGCCGTTCCCCCACTGGTTCATGTGGATTCGCTTGCGGTGGGGGACGAGAAGTATTTTCACTTCGATGGGCAGAACTTAGCTTTGCGCGCTGGGACCCAGGACCTGGATATCCGCTATAACGGTTTGGATATTTCCATGCCGGAACGGGTCCGTTTTCGCTATCGTCTGATCGGCTTGAGCGATGCTTGGAGTCCGGTAAGCGCACGCCGCCGGGCGTTTTTTACCAACCTGTCTCCCGGCGCCTATGAATTCCAGGTGCTGGCCGCCAATGGCGATGGCGTGTGGACTCGGAATCCCGCTCGCATGAGTTTCTTTATCACGCCCTATTTTTATCAAACCGGGTGGTTCTTGGTGGCGCTGGCGTTGCTGGTTGCGCTAGGGCTCTACGCGATCTACCGCTGGCGGGTTGGAAGCTTGAATCGTGCACGGGAAATGTTGGAACAGCGAGTGAACGAGCGTACCGGTGAATTGCAGTCGGCCAATCAGCAATTGCAAGGAACGCTACGCAAGCTGCGTCAATCCCAAGATGAACTGGTTCGATCGGAAAAACTCGCTTCACTAGGCAAGTTGGTGGCCGGAGTCGCACACCATTTGAATACACCGATTGGCAACTGCACCACGGTGGGGACGTTGTTGCAGGATGAATATCAACGCGTGCGCGCCGCTATGGATGAAGGCGCCATCTCACGCAATCAGTTTCGTCGCTTTGTGGAAAAAGGCAATGCGGGATTCGACCTGCTGTGTACCAATCTGGAACTGGCCGGCAAGCTGGTTGGTAAGTTTCGCAAGTTATCGGTAGCGGACTACACGGCTGCCTCAACGCCATTTGATTTAAGCCGGTTGTTGGCGGAGCTTTCCGGAATGTTTGGCGCGAGAATCCAGCAGGCGGGGCACGAGTGGCGAATGAGCTGCCCGGACGGATTGTGGGTGCTGGGTTCCCGCAAGGCATTGGCCGAGGTTCTGGAGCAATTGGTGGACAATGCCTTAACCCACGCTTTTGAGGAGCCAGGCGGCAAGGTTTGCCTGGAAATTCAGAACCAGTCCAAGTTCGTCGAATTGCGGTTCCGGGACAACGGCGTTGGAATATCCGCCGAACGGGCGGAGCAGGTGTTTGAGCCGTTTGCCGGTCGTGTTCATGGTTCGGTGGGTCTGGGGCTGCCGATCGTGCATAACCGGGTCACGGTTCTCATGGGAGGTGAGGTGGCCTGTGAATCCGGTGCCCTGGGCGGCGTGTGTTTCGTGATCCGTGTGCCCAGTGCGGTCGGTGATCCGAGCAGCGGCAACGGCTAAAACAGCTCCAGTTGTGCTCCGCTCAGCGGTGGTGGGGAAAAGCGCGTTGTATCCAACGCCTGGCGTTCCGCCGTGCTCAAGCCGAGTTTGCGGCAGCGTACGCTGAATCGTCGTGCCAGCATATCCGCGTATTCACCGGTGCCGTGCATGCGTTCGGCGAAATTGGACTGGTGGGTTTTTCCGTCTCGGGTGGCGCGTACGCGTTGCATGACCGCCTGTGCCCGGTCCGGAAAATGTTCGCCCAGCCATTCTTCAAACAAGGCAGCGACTTCATGCGGTAGGCGCAGCAACGAGTAGCGCGCAAAGCGGGCACCCGCGGCCGCGGACTGGTCCAGTATCGCCTCCAGTTCATGATCGTTGATTTTCGGAATCATCGGTGCTGCGATTACGCCCGTGGGAATGCCCGCGGCGGACAGGCGTTGAATGACTTTCAGGCGCATACGCGGAGATGCGGTACGCGGTTCCATGCTGCGTTTCAGCGCGTCATTCAGCGTGGTGACGCTGATCATCACGGCCGCCAGGTGCTTGGTGGCCATATCCGCTAGGATGTCAATATCCCGACCGACCAGACTGCCCTTGGTCACAATGGTCACCGGTTGATAAAAGTCACGCATGAGTTCCAGCAAACCGCGAGTGATTTTCAGCTTGCGTTCGATAGGCTGATACGGGTCCGTATTGGCGCCCAGATTGATGGCTTTGCAGCGATACGCGCGCTTTCGGAGCGCCTTTTCCAACAGTTCGGCGGCGTTTTGCTTGAAAAACAGGCGCGTCTCGAAATCTAAACCGGGGGATAACTCCAGATAGGCATGGCTGGGGCGGGCGTAGCAATAAATGCAGCCGTGTTCGCAGCCCCGATACGGGTTGATCGAAACATCAAAGGGAATATCGGGGGATTCGTTAAGGCTGAGTATGCTGCGCGCCGTTTCCGATTTAACGATCGTTTCCGGCGCTCGGCTCGGCTCGGCTTCCTGGTACCAGCCGTCGTCCAATGGATCTGTGTGGCTGTGCTCGAAGCGACCGGGCAGATTGGATTTCGCGCCGCGACCCTTGATCGGACGATCTTTTCGGTGGGCGCTTTCATCGTGCACAGCCATTGCCAGTGTTCTTGCATTGAGCGTCAGGTCGGGCCGGCTTCATGCTGTCAAAAACGGCGAGGTGATTCACCTTGTGCCAGCCGGTTCCTAATCATACACTGAGTGCTCTTGTAGCCGGGTACGTTTGGGAGTTTGGTGTGAAAATTGCGGTCAATAATGTACATCTTGATTTGGGCGCGGGCCGTCGCGGTACCGACATGGGGCCGTCAGCAATGCATGTGGCGGGTTTGGTAGAGCGCCTGGAACGGCTCGGCAATCACGTGCAATCCATGGCCAATATCGGCCATATCAATATGGAGGCCAGCGACGCAGGTGATCCGAAGGCGCGATTTCTCAGCGTGATTCACGGGGTTTGCCACAACCTTGCGGAGAAGGTGTTTCAGCAAATGCAGGCTGGATATTTTCCACTGGTATTGGGTGGCGACCATTCCCAGGCGATTGGCACGGTCAGTGGCATGGCACGGCACTTGCGCGAATCAGGCGGCAGGCTGGGCGTGTTATGGGTCGACGCACATACCGATTTGAATACGCCTGAAACCAGCCCTACGGGCAATATCCACGGCATGCCCCTGGCCACCTTGCTTGGCAAAGGGGCACGGCAACTGGTGGATATCGCCGGACCGACACCTGCGCTGGCCGCTGAACACGTGGTGGTGTTTGGCGCCAGGGACGTGGATGCCGGCGAGGCCGAACAGGCCAGGGAAACGGGCGTACGGGTGTATACCATGAGTGAGATCGATTACCGGGGCATGCGCACCTGCCTGGACGAGGCGCTGGCACGCATATCGGAAGGTACGGCGGGAATCCATCTCAGCTTTGATTTGGACGGAGTCGATCCGGTGGAAGCACCGGGGACGGGTACCCCGGTTCCGGGTGGCTTGACCCTGCGCGAAGCGCACCTGTTGTGTGAGACCCTGGCCAAGAGCGGGCGTTTGCTGAGCATGGAAATGGTGGAACTGAACCCAACCCTGGACGAACGCAACAAAACCGCAAAACTGGCCGTGTGGCTGATCGAGTCGGCATTGGGGCGGCGCATCCTGGGCCAGCGAGCCGCCAGTGGCGATCGGTAGGTGAGGCAATGGGGTCAAGGCAATGGGGTCAAGTCGTATCTTGACTCATTCGAATGCTTTAATGAGTCAAGATACGACTTGACCCCATTTCCTCGAGGAGTGGGGCGAATTATTCAACCGGGGTGGAGAGTTTCACCTCGGATTCCGTGATCGTCAGTGCGCTGCCCTGGGAATACCAGTCTCCGAGTACGATTCGTTCGTGGGCCGTACCGGGTGCATGGTAGTGGGGACGGTGGGTGTGGCCGTGGATGATGCGCCTGGCGTGGCTGTGGGCGAACAAGGCGCGGACCGCATCCGCGTTTACATCCATGATGGTTTCGCTTGCAGCACTTGTGTGGCGTTGGCTTTGCATACGAGCCGCTCGCGCCAGTCGCCTTCGCTCGTCGATCGGTTTGGCCAGGAAGGTCCGTTGCCACTCGGGGTCGCGCACCATGCGGCGAAATGCCTGGTAGGAGTGGTCATCGGTGCACAATGCGTCTCCATGCAAGAGCACGGTGTCCACGCCGTCGATCAATTCCTGGTGTGGTTCGGTGAGTATTTGCATACCCGCCCGTGAGCAAAACGCCTCGCCAAGCAGGAAATCACGGTTGCCAATCATGAAAAAACAGTGCGTTCCCGCGTTGGCCAGCGCGCGCAGCGAGGTGGCAACCGTCTCGGCCAGCGCGCTGTCCTCATCGTCGCCCACCCAGCTCTCAAATAAATCACCGAGTATGAAAAGCCGCTCGGCACGGCGCGCTTCGCCTTCGACAAAAGCCCTGAAGCGCGCCGTGATGTCCGGACGTTCCGGATCCAGGTGCAGATCCGATATAAACAGGTCAAGGCTCATTTGGAAGCGGGCACGGCTCCGGCAACGCGTTCGATACTCTTGATTAATACGACTTGCTTGGGAACGTCACGCATTCCGCCGGCGACCCCGGTTTCCACGTCCTTGATCTTGTCCACAACATCCATGCCTTCCACCACCTTGCCGAAAACAGCGTAGCCCCAGGCCTGGGAACTGAATTGGCCAGAGTGGTTCAGCGGTCCGTTGTCTGCTACGTTAATAAAAAACTGCGACGTGGCCGAGTGCGGGTCGTTGGTGCGCGCCATGGCAATGGTTCCGCGGTCGTTATGCAGGCCGTTGGTGGCTTCGTTATGGATTGGGGCATGGGTATTCTTGCGCTGCAAATCTGGCGTAAATCCGCCACCCTGGATCATGAAGGTAGGGATCACACGGTGAAAAATCGTACCGTTATAAAAGCCTTCATCCACGTATTGCAAAAAGTTTTTGACGGTTTTCGGGGCCTTGACAGCGTCCAGTTTCAGGACGATATCACCCGCGGACGTGACCATACGCACCTTTACCGTGGGGGATGCGGCTTGGGCGCTTGCGAAACCGGCCAATACGATTGTGGCCGCCAGAAAACTCATGAGTCGGGAAAACATAGCGTGTGCTCCGTTGTTGTAGTAGTGGTTGAAACGGGTAAGGAAACGCGTATTCATTCAGTGCGGCGTTAATCGCCTTGCTGCATTTGTGTGGCTTCCAGGGTATTTTGCATCAGCATGGCCACCGTCATCGGCCCGACGCCGCCCGGAACCGGTGTGAGCCAGGCGGCGCATTGGCGTGCCTGATTCACGTCCAGTAAATCGCCGTGTAGGCTACCGTCCTCGCGGCGGTGGATTCCAACATCGATTACCGTGGCGCCCGGTTTGATCCAGTTGCCCTTGACCACGCCGGCCCGGCCCGTCGCAAGAATCAGTATATCGCCCGCTTCCACGTGTTGCTGCAGGTGCTTGGTGAAGCGGTGGCACAGAGTAACGGTGGCACCGGCCAGGGCCAGTTCCAGCGTCATGGGCCGGCCGACGATGTTGGATGCGCCCACCACCACTGCGTGGCGTCCTTTGTACACTTCGCCGGTGGCATCGAGCAGATGCATGATGCCTTTCGGTGTGCAAGCTCTGAGCGCTGGTTTGCGCAGAGTCAGGCGGCCGATATTATAGGGGTGAAATCCATCGCAGTCTTTGCGCGGATCGATGGCCTCGGTAACCGTTTGTTCGTCAATATGTTGCGGCAGTGGCAGTTGAATCAATATCCCGTTGACGCGATCGTCGCCATTGAGTTTGCGTACGATTTGCAGTATTTCCTCTTCTTGGGCTGTGGCCGGCAACCGTTGCCCAAGGGAGCGAATTCCGGCACGCTCACAGGCTTGCTCCTTGCGCGCCACATACACTTGTGAGGCAGGGTCGTCGCCGACCAGAATCACGGCCAGTCCAGGAGTTGGCAGTCCCTGTTCGCTGCGCTGCCGAACCGTTTCAGCGACGCTGTCGATCACCTGATCAGCGATAGCGCCTCCGTTCAATATTTGTGCGGTCATGGTCAATGCAGCTATGCGGTGAAACGGCGAGAATTGTCCACTGCGGCGTGTGGCCTGTCAATCGGGACAGGCCGGCCACGGGCTAGGAAAACCAGGTACGCAGACAAGCGCATCGGCTTTGCGTATAATTACGCGCCCGCCAGCAAGCGGCGACAATTGACGGCCTTCAAGAATGTCTTTAGCATTTGACGGCTGGGTTTTATCCGGGATTCACCCTGTCGGGGTATAGCGCAGTCTGGTAGCGCGCCTGCTTTGGGAGCAGGATGTCGGGGGTTCGAATCCCTCTACCCCGACCACTTGATGGATGGGGACCCCGGGTTAATCGGTTGCTGCAAGAGCCTGGTTTGAATATGCGCCCGTAGCTCAACTGGATAGAGCATCGGCCTTCTAAGCCGAGGGTTGCAGGTTCGAGTCCTGCCGGGCGCGCCAAGTGTTGGCAGGTGACACGGTAACGATAGTGTGGTGGGCGTAGCTCAGTTGGTAGAGCACTGGATTGTGGCTCCAGAGGTCGTGGGTTCGAAACCCATCGTCCACCCCAAACCGCCGGCCGTGTGAGCGGCCGCTTGGGGCCGCGGCCGGTTTTTCGAGCATGGGCGACGAGACAAACGCCGAATGAGTCGATGTTTTCCGAGCGCGCGAAAGTGGCGGAATTGGTAGACGCGCTGGATTTAGGATCCAGTGGGGTAACCCGTGAGAGTTCGAGTCTCTCCTTTCGCACCAGACCGAGTGTTCACGGGATTCGAAGTGTGGAAATGCCACGAATTGGTACAGCGTTAATGGCGTCGTGGGCGTCGCGAATCAGCGCTAACGCAAATAGGTTGTAATGGAGCAATAATGCAAGTTTCGGTAGAAAACACAGGCGAACTGGGGCGGCGAATGAAGATTACCGTGCCTGCCGGCGAGATTGACCAAACGGTCCACTCGCGAATTCACGAATTGGGCAGTCAGGTGCGCATGAACGGCTTTCGACCCGGTCGCGTGCCGTACAAGGTGTTGCAACAACGCTTTGGCGGGCGGCTACGCCAGGAAGTCATGAACGAGGTGATGCAAAACAGTTTCAGGGAAGCATTGACTGAGCATCAGATGCGCCCGATTGGCACGCCGGAGATCACCGCCGATCGCGCCGAAGCCGGCCAGGACTTCAAGTATTCGGTCGAGTTCGAGGTGATGCCGCAGGTCGATGATTTAGACCTCGGCGCCATTGAAGTTACCCGCTTGACTGCACAAGTGGCCGACAAGGACATTGAAGGCATGGTGCAGACCTTGCGCCAACAGCGTCAAAGCTGGAAGGAGATTTCGGCGCCGGCCGCCAAGGATCACCTGGTGGTATTCGAATACCGCGACGCGTCCCAGGAACCCGGCGAAGAGGCCGCGCGTAGCGGCGGCGTACTCGGGGCCGGTGTTCTCGGTACAAGTCTTGAAAAAGCCTTGAAGGGCATGTCGGCCGGTGAGGAAAAAACCGCTAAAGTCACTTTTCCCGAGCATTTTCAGGATCCAGATCTGGCCGGCAAGAAAGCCGAAATCAACATTAAAGTGGTCACCGTGTCAGAGGCCGAATTGCCCGAGGTGGATGCGGATTTCATCCGGAGCTTCGGTTGTGAATCCGGTGACCTGGAAGATTTCAAAAAGGACGTGGCGGCCAACCTGGAGCGAGAACTTCGCCAGGCTGTGAATGGTCGCAACAAACAAAACGTGGTCGACGCGTTGGTCGCCGCCTGTCCCGACATCAGCCTGCCCAAGGTGTTTCTGGATGCAGAGACCCAGCGCTTGGAAAAACAGGCTGGTGAATCACTGGATGAGGATACCAAGGCCAAGATCGTGGAGGCCGCGCACCGGCGTGTTGCAGGCGCTGTATTGATCGGTGAGGTGGCACGGCAGTATAAAGTCGTACCCGATGAGGACAAGATTCGCACCGCAATCAACGATGTTGCATCCACGTATGATGACCCGGAACAGGTCCTGGATATGTACCGCAAGAATCGGGAAGCCATGGAACAGGTGCAGAACAATGTGGTCGAAGAGCAAGTGGTGGACGTGGTGTTTCAACACGCCAAGCTCGTCGACGAAGAAAGTAGCCTGGACGCCTTGTTGCGTGGCGATGCGGCAAAATAACGCCATGCCGTCCCCGCGGGGGTGGCAGCCACGCCGACCGACACGCGGCTGCATTACCGGCCCAGCGCGAACGGAGTGAAGAAAATGCAAGAATCGAAAGCCATGAATCTGGTGCCGATGGTGGTTGAGCAGAGCGCGCGCGGTGAGCGTGCGTACGATATCTATTCGCGTTTGCTCAAGGAGCGTGTGATATTCGTGGTGGGCCAGGTCGAGGATCACATGGCCAACCTGGTGGTGGCGCAAATGCTCTACCTGGAATCCGATAACCCCGAAAAAGATATCAGCATTTACATCAACAGCCCGGGTGGTTCGGTGAGCGCTGGGTTGGCAATTTACGACACCATGCAGTTTGTAAAGCCGGATGTAAGTACCATATGCGTGGGTCAAGCCGCGAGTATGGGTGCGGTCCTGCTCGCCGCCGGCAGTAAGGGCAAGCGTTATTGTCTGCCGCACTCGCGCGTGATGATCCACCAGCCGCTCGGTGGTTTCCAGGGGCAGGCATCGGACATTGACATTCACGCCAAGGAAATTCTGCTTACCCGGCAAAGGTTGAACGAATTGCTGGCGCGGCATTCAGGCCAGGATGTGGAGAAAATTGCCGCGGACACCGAGCGCGATAATTTCATGAGCGCTGAGGATGCCCGGAGCTATGGCTTGGTCGATAAGGTAATCGATAAACGGGATAAAAAAATGACCGCCGTATGACCGGTTTCACGTTCGCAAATTGTAACTATGGTAAATTTATGCTAAGCGGTGGACATGGTCGAGACATTTCGACCCGGTGAGGTAATGCCAGATGAGTGATAGTCGGCACAGAAAGGGCGGCGACGGGGGCAGTGGCAATCTCCTGTATTGCTCGTTCTGTGGCAAGTCCCAACACGAGGTCAAGAAACTGATCGCCGGACCGAGCGTGTACGTCTGCGACGAGTGCGTTGAGCTGTGTAACGACATCATCCGCGAAGAACTGGAAGACAAAGCCGCGGCGGAACGCAGCAAACTGCCCAAGCCACGCGAGATCAAACAAGTTCTCGACGACTATGTGATCGGTCAGGATTATGCCAAGAAGGTCCTTTCCGTCGCCGTCTACAATCATTACAAGCGCCTGGAAGATGGGGCCGATGAAGGCGAAGTCGAGCTTTCGAAAAGCAACATCTTGCTCATCGGTCCAACCGGCTGCGGCAAGACGCTGCTCGCCGAAACCCTGGCCCGACTGCTCAATGTGCCATTCACCATTGCCGATGCCACGACCCTGACCGAAGCGGGCTATGTCGGTGAAGATGTCGAAAATATCATTCAGAAGCTATTGCAGAAATGCGATTACGATGTAGAAAAAGCCCAGACCGGCATTGTCTACATCGATGAAATCGACAAGATTTCGCGCAAGGCGGAAAATCCGTCCATCACCCGCGACGTGTCCGGAGAAGGCGTGCAACAGGCACTGCTCAAGCTGATTGAAGGCACCGTGGCCTCCGTACCGCCTCAGGGTGGGCGAAAACACCCACAGCAGGAATTTTTGCAGGTGGATACACGCAATATCCTGTTTCTCGTCGGCGGTGCCTTTGCCGGCCTGGAAAAAGTCATTCGTGACCGTTCCCAACATTCCGGTATTGGCTTCGGTGCCGAGGTTCACAGAAGGAGATCGACGGAAACATCGGCGAAATCCTGCGTAATGTCGAGCCGGAAGACCTGATTCAATACGGTTTGATTCCGGAATTCATCGGCCGTTTGCCGGTGATCGCAACGCTCAGAGAGCTCGACGAGGGGGCCTTGGTGGAAATACTTACCCGCCCCAAAAACGCCATCACCAAGCAATATCAACGTTTGTTTGACATGGAAGGCGCTGAGCTGGAATTTCGCGAAGATGCGCTGCGTGCCGTCGCCCAAAAAGCCATGCAACGCAAAACCGGCGCGCGTGGGCTACGCACGATTTTGGAGCACGTGTTGCTCGATACCATGTATGAATTGCCTGGCTCGGACAAGGTCAGCAAGGTCGTCATTGACGAGGGCGTGATCAACGGTGATTCCGACCCGTATCTGATCTACGACGGTGTGGATAAACCCGCTGCGGGTGGTGCCTGAGCGGGACTTCAGCACAACGTCGCAGCGCTTGAAAAGCGGCGCTTCAACCCTCACCTTAGTTGCATTCCAAATCCCCCTGGCAACGATCACGGCTCGTTTGCCCGGGTGCGCTTTGCACACGATGCTGCATCAGCCGGACACTGGAAGCCCCATTAATCATCTGTATTGAACCATCCCGGACGGGGTGTAGGAAAACACAGGAAAGGCAACATGTCCGACAGTGACGAAGTATCTGAGCAAGCTCTGGAACTGGAAGAGATTCCCGTATTGCCGTTGCGTGACGTGGTGGTATTTCCGAATGTCGTTATTCCCTTGTTTGTCGGCCGCGAACAATCCATCAAAGCGCTCGATCTCGCCATGCAGAATGGCAAACAAATCATGCTGGTTGCGCAGCGCAGCCCGGATATTGATGAGCCGGGTACACAAGACATCTACCACGTTGGCACCTTGTCCAATGTGTTGCAGTTGCTGAAGCTTCCCGATGGCACCCTGAAAGTGTTGGTAGAAGGCGCGGAGCGCGCTCGAATCGACCTGTTAAGCGATTCGCGCGGCTTTTTTACCGCCGATGTGACACGCCTGGTCTCCGGTGGTGGGGACGAGAAGGAAATGGAAGTCGTGACACGGTCACTGCTGGCCATTTTTGAACAATACGTGAAACTCAACCGCAAGATCCCGGCGGAATTGCTCACCACCTTGGCCGGAATCGATTACCCGGATCGTCTGGCCGACACGGTTGCCGCGCATTTGAACGTGAAGTTGGAAGAAAAGCAGCGCTTGCTGGAAATCGTTGATATCCAGGAACGGCTGGAGTGCCTGATCGGCATGGTCGAGAGCGAAATTGACGTATTACAGATCGAAAAACGGATTCGCGGCCGCGTCAAGCAGCAAATGGAGAAAAGTCAGCGCGAATACTATCTGAACGAACAAATGAAGGCGATCCAAAAGGAATTGGGCGACGATGAGGGTGGCGGGGATGTCGACGATCTGACTGAGCGACTTGGCAAAGCCGGTATGCCCAAAGAAGCACATGAAAAGGCACGCGGGGAGCTGAACAAGTTGCGCATGATGCCACCCATGTCCGCGGAAGCTACCGTTGTACGAAATTACCTGGACATCATGTTATCCATACCGTGGAAGAAGCGCAGCAAGGTTCGACGCGACCTGGATGCCGCACAAACCTTCCTGGAAGCCGACCACTACGGGCTGGAAAAGGTCAACGAGCGAATCCTTGAATACCTCGCGGTGCAGATGCGGGTGAAAAAAATGAAGGGTTCAATCCTGTGCCTGGTGGGTCCGCCCGGTGTGGGCAAAACGTCCCTTGGCCAATCCATGGCCAAGGCGACCGGCAGGCGTTTTGTACGCATGTCCCTCGGCGGTGTGCGTGACGAAGCGGAAATTCGCGGTCATCGCCGCACATATATTGGTTCAATGCCGGGGCGAATCGTCCAGAGATTGATCAAGGGCAAGGCACGCAACCCTTTGTTTATGCTCGATGAACTGGATAAAATGTCCATGGATTTCCGTGGCGACCCGTCGGCGGCATTGCTCGAGGTTCTCGACCCGGAACAAAACCACGCGTTTAATGACCATTACCTTGAAGTGGACCTGGATCTGTCCGAGGTAATGTTTATCGCCACTGCCAATTCACTGAATATTCCTCCCGCCCTGCTCGATCGCATGGAAGTCATCCGCATCCCGGGCTATACGGAGCTGGAAAAAATACAGATCGCGCAGCGCCACCTGGTGGCGAAACAACTCAAGGCGCACGGTCTGAAAGCGGACGAAATCAAGATCAGCAAGACCGCGATCGTAGACATTATTCGCTATTACACCCGCGAGGCCGGCGTCCGAAACCTGGAGCGCGATATTGCCAAAGTGTGCCGCAAGGTGGTCAAGGAACTGGCTTTACACAAGGCCAAGAAGCGTGTGGGGATTTCCAACCGAAACCTCGGAAAATACCTGGGTGTGAAACGCTTTACCTATGGCCGCGCCGGTGAACACGACGAAGTCGGCCAGGTGACGGGACTGGCGTGGACCGAAGCAGGCGGTGAACTGCTGACCATTGAAGCCTCGGTAATGCCGGGCAAAGGCAAGCTGCAGCACACCGGCCAGCTCGGCGATGTGATGCAGGAATCTATCCAGGCCGCGATGACGATCGTGCGCAGCCGATCGGAATCCCTCGGCATTCAGGCGGATTTTCATCTCAATCACGATGTGCACATCCACGTGCCCGAGGGTGCCACGCCCAAGGACGGTCCAAGTGCGGGTGTGGCGATGTGCACGGCGGTGGTCTCCGCCCTTAATGCGATTCCGGTTCGAGCCGATGTGGCGATGACGGGCGAGATCACGCTGCGCGGCAAAGTGTTGCCAATTGGGGGTCTGAAGGAAAAGCTGCTGGCGGCTTCACGCGGGGGCATCAAGACGGTCATCATTCCCGGCGAAAACGAGAAGGACCTGGCTGAAATTCCGTCTGGAATCACCGCCAATCTGGAGATCTTGCCGGTCAGTTGGATCGATGAAGTGCTTAGCGTTGCGTTGACCAAGCCGCCGGTGCCGCGCACCGAAAGCAGCGTTGACACAGCAAAGAAAGCCGCAGCGGAAACCAAACCCACTCCGGCAGTGCGACGCCATTAACCCGGATTTTCATCCATTTCGCTGCCGAAAATCCGGCTTAACCCCCTTCTGATGTCGCCAACGGAAAGTCGCTTGCAAGAGTTTGCCGGGCTACGCATACCGCGGAAAAGCCCCCGGAAGGGTCGAAATACCCACAATATCGCCATCAAGCGCTGAAACTGGTGACTATCCGCTTGCATGAGCGGCCCCTGACTGGTATAAAATTCAGCGTCATGGGGAATCTGGGCTTCGGACTGAACGTTCAGGCGCTCCGTGCTGAAAATGGCCACATGGAAAATGAAAGGCTGCGGCAACAAGGAATACCCGTCGGAATGGGGAGGCTTCAACCGGCACGCTGGACCAAACTTAAAAAGGTCTAACGTACTTGCGGGGTGTGGTGCCCGATGTTTCGCCGGGGGCAATGCAAGATCGGGGCCGTGCCCCACCACTACAACCAGCACCTCTAGCAACTTCTTGGAGAGCATAATATGAATAAAGCGGACTTAGTGAATTCCGTTGCGTACAAAACCGGATTGAGCAAGGCGGACGCGGGTCGTGCCGTGGATGCCACCGTCGAGGCCGTCGAAGATGCCCTCAGGGGTGGCGACAGCGTATCTCTGATCGGTTTTGGTACCTTCTCGGTCAAGCATCGTGCCGCACGTATCGGCCGCAATCCGCAGACCGGCCAAAACATACAAATCAAGGCATCCAATGTGCCCTCATTCAAAGCTGGAAAATCGCTGAAGGATGCAGTAAACTAGCGCGCCTTCAGCGGGGGTGCTTAGCTCAGCTGGGAGAGCATCGCCCTTACAAGGCGAGGGTCGGGGGTTCGATCCCCTCAGCACCCACCACGATCAAGGAGTGGTAGTTCAGCTGGTTAGAATACCGGCCTGTCACGCCGGGGGTCGCGGGTTCGAGTCCCGTCCACTCCGCCATGGTTCAAGATAAAGGTGCCCTGCGTGGCACCTTTTTTCTTTAGGTGTTATTGCGCTCTGGCGCCGCGTGATTTATCCTCCCCTGCTGGCTGCCCGTTCCAGGTCCGGACCCGGGTAGTGGTTGCGCATGCCTGTACCGACAGGCTGGCAGTTTTTTGACGATGGTCGAAAGGCACACTGGATGCCCGTAGACACCGGTCCGGGCTTGGATTCGCTACAACCCAACGCGTTCATTCCGACCTATGCTGCAAAACATTCGCGATCTTATCAGTGGCTGGCTAGCCATGGTGGTAATCAGCTTGCTGGCGATTCCCTTCGCCCTGTGGGGAATCAATAACTACTTCAGCATGTCCACGCCGACCTATGTCGCCAAGGTGGCGGACATGGAAATCAGTAGTGACCAGTTCCGCCAGCGCCTGCAACTCTACCGGCGGCAGATGCAGCAGCGCTTCGGCGACACGCTGGACAGCAGCTTTTTTGAACAGCCCGTGATCAAGCAAAACATCCTCGATGATTTGATCAACGAAGAAGTGTTGCGGCAATCCGCACGCGCGTCCGGGTTCGCGGTGCCTGATTCGGCTATCCAGGAAACCATCGCCGGGCTGCCTTTCCTGCAGATCGATGGCAAGTTTAGCGCGGAAGCGTATCGGACCTACTTGACTTCGGTTGGCAACACTTTCGAGCAATTCCAGCGCCGGATCGGTGAAGATTTGTTGTCGCGCAGTTTGCGCAGTGTAGCCGCGCAGACCAGCTTGGTCAGCGACCCCGAGGTGCTCGCCTACATCCAGCTTCGCGACCAAACCCGGCGCTTTGATTACGAATTATTCCAGGCGGCGGATTTTGCCGACCAAGTGAAGGTGGACGAGGCGCAGATCGAGACTTATTACCAGTCACACCCGGAACAATTCAAGACGGTCGAAAAAGTGAAAATCAACTACGTGGAGCTCGACGCAAAAGACCTTGAGACCCATGTCAGCATCGATGAACAGGATCTGAAATCACGCTACGACCAGGAGAAGTCACAATTTGTAGCGCCCGAGCAACGCATCGCTTCGCATATTCTCCTGGAAGTGCCTGACAGCGCCGATGCAGCAAAGGTGGCGGAAATTCGCGCGCGGGCACAGTCCCTGGCGGATCGGGCCCGCAAGGGGGAAGATTTTGCTGCGCTCGCCAAGGCCAATTCCCAGGATGCCGGATCCGCGGCCCAGGGTGGCGATCTGGGTGAAGTGGAACAAGGGATGATGACCGACGCTTTTGATAAAGCCTTGTTTTCGCTTGCCGAAGGTGCGATCAGCGATCCGGTGCGAACCGAATTCGGTTTCCATGTAATCTACAACCGGAAGATCATCCCCGAACACGGTAAGACGTTCGCCGAAGTGCGTGACCAGTTGCAGCACGAAATCGAGGAAAGCGAATCCGAACGCCTGTATCTAGGAACCGCGGATCGCCTCTATGATGCGGCATTTGAGAACGACGGCAATTTACTGCCCGTGGCCGAGGAACTGGGCTTGGAAGTCAAGCACGCGGGAACCTTTGCCCGCGGTGACAAAACCGGCATTGCCGCAAATCCGGCCGTGTTGAAAGCGGCGTTTTCCGATGCCGTTTTGGTGGATGGTTCCACCAGCGACCCGATTGACCTCGGTCCGAATCACGTAATGGTGCTCCGGGTTGCTGAACACATCAAGAGTAAAACCAAACCACTGAAGGACGTACACGACGAAATTCAGGGTATTTTGCGCGACCAGGCCGCGAGCAAACTTGCCAATGAAGCCGCCGATAAGGCGCTGGATGCAGCGCTCAATGCCAAGGCGCTTGTCAAAGGCGGCGACGGATTTCACGCCGATATCGTAAAGGCCGAGGGTATCGGTCGTCAGGACTACAAGGATCACCCCCAAGCCTTGATCACTGCGGTTTTTCAATTACCGCACCCGCAGGGTGACAACGCGGTAATCAAAAAGGTTTCCGCCGGGGCTTCGAGTTATGCCGTGGTAGCGCTTTCCAAGGTGAGTCCGGGTGACCCGGAAAAACTCTCCGGCGGACAACGCGAGGACATACGGGGTCAACTGGAGAGCGACTACGGAAGCGCCGAGACCGCGGCATTGTTTGCTTATTTACGGTCTACTTTCGAGATCGACATCCAGCCCGACCGCATGTAAGGCAAAGTGGCCAGTTGGGGACGCTTTGTAGCGCACTAACGGGTGTTCAAATCACCCATGGCCATGGTGCTGAAGCCGGCGTCCACGTAGGTGATTTCGCCGGTTACTCCCGAGGCCAGGTCCGAACACAAGAACGCCGCCACGTTGCCTACCTCTTCCTGGGTTACGTTGCGGCGCAATGGGGCCTGGTGGGCGACATTGTCCAGCATCTTGCGAAAATCCGCGATACCGGCTGCCGCCAGGGTCTTGATCGGGCCGGCGGATATTGCATTCACACGCGTACCCTCGGGTCCAAGCGAGTGCGCCAGATAGCGCACATTGGCTTCCAGGCTGGCTTTGGCCAGCCCCATCACGTTATAGGACGGTAGGGCGCGTACCGCGCCCAGATAGCTCAAGGTCAGAATGGCGCTATTGCCGTCGCGCATCAATTCGCGGCCGGCTTTGGCCAAACCGGCCAGGCTGTACGCACTGATGTCATGGGCAATGCGGTAACCTTCACGCGTAATGGCGTCGATATAGCTGCCCTGGATCTGTTCGCGCGGTGCGTAGCCAACCGAGTGGACCAGGATATCCAGCTTGTTCCAGTGCCCGGACAAGGCGTCAAAAACTGCATCGATCTGGGCATCCTCGGCCACGTCGCAGGGCAACACGATGTCGCTGTCAAAAGCCTCGGCGGCCATCTCCACGCGGCTGCGCATCTTGTCGTTCAAATAGGTAAAGGCCAATTCGGCGCCTTGCCGATGCATCGCCTCGGCGATACCCCAGGCGATGGAACGCTTGCTGGCGATGCCGACGATCAATGCCTTTTTGCCACTCAGAAAACCCATGTCTTACCCCTGTCTTGTTGCAATGAAGGCGCATTTTACAGTGCGCGGTGTTGGTCTTGGGCCAATTATTTCGAATCCCCTCGCATTGTAGAACCGGGGAACGGATGATTGTGGTTCGCGCGCACGGCAAAATGCGTTCGACTGAAGCAATTTTGAGCGGGGCCAAGGCGTGTGGCGCCTTTAGCGCGCAAGGGGCGACCCGAAGCGAATAATCCACACAAGCCCGTGTGTCACACGGACCCGCACACGAAGGAGCCCGGCATCCGGGGGGCTCCTCCGATCAATAACATCCGCCGCTCGTGGTTAGGACGCCTGAAGGCCCGCAGGATTGCTATTCATCCATGACGCATTTCCGCCGCGTGCAAGCCGGCACTTGTGGTGTTGTCTTGGGCCTTCATTCATGATCGTTCCCTACGATCATGAAAGCGGCCACGGCGACAACGCATGTGTCCAACCGCTCGTCCCGCCGCGAAGCTGCGCAACCGTCCCGGCGGGGTCGCCCGGCATCTGCCGGGCTCCAATGGCGGTAAATCCTTGCTCAGTATGGCGTCCAGGCGGGCCTTGATTTCGGCCCATTGCGCTTGCAATTCGCGTAGTCTCAGCTGCAGGCCGGCATTCACCGGCGGGGCCTGATCGGCGGTGCCGAGCACGTGCAATATTTGGGTGCTGAGTAAATGACTGGGGAATGACACCCGGTCTTCGACCCCACCGGGCAACGGTGACTGGGGGATGTGGTCTTGCCAGCGCTGAAGTTTGTCGATCAGGTCCCGGTCGCGTTTGACCAGGCCAATGTCGTCGGTGTGCTGTTCCAGCGCCGCTTGGAGCTGCTCGATCACGGTGCTGACCCGATTGGTGGCGCCGTGCACAGCGTTGACCAGTTCGTACAGTGAGCGTAACAGGCTTTGTTGTTGCGCCCAGGCCGAGTCCGGTACATCCGCGTCCCAGGGTGCCGGGTGCACGTGGAAGCTTTGGCTCGAGGTTTGTTTCCCCAGTTTGAGACGTGCGGTGTACACGCCCGGGGCCACCCGGTAGGGACTGGTACTCACGTAACGGATGGTGTCCGTGACGGCAGTCATGGGCGCAACACGCAGGTTCCAAATCGTCTGGTTCATTCCCGCCCGGGTGGTCAGCGGCTTGCTTGCCGCTTCTCCCTGCACGCCCTTGACCAGGCTTTCATGTTTCTGATTCGGTTTTTTGCTGCTGAAGCTGCGCACCAGTCCACCCCGGGCGTCGAGTATATCCAGGGTCAGTACTGGTGTGCCGGCGATTTTCGGTACGCTATAACGAATCAGCACGCCGCTGGGCGGATTGGCGCCGGCTCCGTCGCCGCGGCGACCCCATTGCACACGATAGGCGTCGCGGGGTTTGAACAGGAACAAGCCTTTGGCTCGTTCGGCGGCTTGCAGTTGCTGCAACGGACTGATGTCATCGAGTATCCACAGGCCGCGGCCCTGGGTGGCGGCGACCAGGTCTTGATCCTGGATGCGCAAATCGGTGATCGGCACGTGCGGCAAATCCAGTTGCAGGGAATGCCAGTGGGCGCCCTGGTCGAAGGAAACCAACACACCGGATTCGGTACCGGCATAGAGCACGCCGCTGCGATCCTCGCGCACCACGCGCACGAAAGCACCGGCGGGGATTGTCCGGTCGATACGCTGCCAGTGGTCACCGTAGTCATTGGTGCGATAGATCATCGGTGTGTCGTCGCCGAATTTGTAGCGCGTGACGGCGATGAAGGCGCGTCCCGGATGGATCGCGGACACGTCAATGGCATTGACCTGGGCTTCAGGCATATCTCGCGGTGTGATATTGCGCCAGTGGGTTCCGCCATCCCGGGTGATATGCACCAGGCCGTCGTCGGAGCCGGTCCACAGGGTGTTGGCGTCACTGGGTGATTCTGCCAGGTAAAAAATCGTTGCGTAATGTTCCCCGCCGGCCCCTTCGATGCTGATGGGTCCGCCGGTCGTGCCTTGGCGGGTCTTGTCGTTGCGGGTCAGGTCGGGGCTGATTACCTGCCAGCTACGGCCGCGGTTTACGGATTTGAGTACGACTTGCGCGGCGTGGTATATCACCGGTGTATGGTGGGCGGAAACCACCACCGGCGCATTCCAGTTAAAGCGATATTTCAGTGCCTTTGCCGGCATGAAGCCGCCGAAATACGGGTAGGCCTCGACGCCGCGCACCTGGTGCGTTGCATCGTCGTACTCGGTGATCCAGCCCAGCAAGGTGGTTCCGTAGATCAGCCGTGGCTGGTTCGGATCGAAGGCGAAATGGGCGCTCTCGCCGCCACCTACGTCACGCCAGTCTTCCCGGCCGATACGGCCACCGAAAGTTCGGCTGGGGATGCGTATGCCGCCGTTGTCCTGTTGGCCGGCATAGAGGTGGTACGGGAAAGCGTTGTCGGTAATCACGCGGTAGAACTGGCCGGTGGTCTGGTTATCCTGGCGCGACCAGGACCGGCCCCCATCCAAAGTGACCGCGGCCCCACCGTCATTGCCTTCCACCATGCGTCGCGGGTCGCTGGGGTTGATCCACAGGTCGTGGTTGTCGCCGTGGGGGGTACGGATGAGTTTGAAGGTCTTGCCCGCGTCGGTGGATTTCACCATGGATGCGGACAGCACGTATACGGTGTCGGCCTGTATTGGGTCGGCAAAAATATGCGTGTAATACCAGGCCCGGTCGCGGATGCCAGGGTCGGAATTCACGCGCTGCCAATGCTGGCCGGCATCGTCGGAGCGGAATACGCCACCATTCGTGGCTTCAATCATGGCGTACAAACGATTCGAGTTCGCCGGCGATACGGTAATGGCGGTCTTGCCCATGGGTTGCGGCAAGCCCGTAGCGATTGCCTGCCAGGTATTACCGCCATCCACGCTTTTGTACAGGCCGCTGCCCGGGCCGCCACTGCGGATCGTCCACGGCCGGCGCTGGTGATCCCAAAGCCCGGCGTACAGTTTGTCGGGGTCGTGCGGGTCCATGCTCAATGAGCTGGCCCCGGTGGTCGCATTGACAAACAACACCCGGACCCAGGTCTTTCCGGCATCCTCGGAGCGGTATACGCCGCGTTCGATAGACGGCATCCAGGCATTACCCTGGGCGGCTACGAATACTCGCTCGGGGTGCTGTGGGTCGACCAGAACACGCGCGATATGGCGGGTCTTTTCCAGTCCCATATGCCGCCAGGTCTTGCCGCCATCCACGGATCCATACATACCGTCCCCGTCGGCCGTCGTCACGCCGCGAATGGGGGATTCACCGGTTCCGACATAGACAATTCTTGCATCGGAAGGCGCCAGTGTGATGGCGCCAATGGTTTGTGTGTTGAAGTAACCGTCAGAGATATTGGACCAGCTTGCGCCGGCGTTGCTGGTTTTCCATACGCCCCCGCCGGTCGCACCGAGATAGAACGTTAGTGGCTGTGCCTGATGGCCGGCGACGGCGGTGACCCGGCCGCCACGAGTCGGGCCGATACTGCGCCAATGCAGGGCCTGGAACAAGCTTGCATCGATGTCGGCAGCGGTCACCGCCAACGGCGCCACCCAGGTTGCGGCAAGCCACGCCAGCAGCCACTTTCTAACGCGAATCATCCGGGCTAGTGCCGGCTGGCCGCGTAGTCTTCGACCGCCTGCCAAACGCGCATCAGATTGGCGCCAAGCACTTTCTCAATGGCGCTTTCAGAATAACCACGGGCCAATAATTCGCGAACCAGATTGGGATACATGGAGACGTCCTTCAGTCCCGTGGGCAGCGAATCACCGACACCATCATAGTCTGAGCCAATGCCCACGTGGTCGATGCCCACCAGTTTCGACACGTAGTCGATGTGGTCCGCCACATCTTTGACATCGGCATAAATGGCCGGCGTTTTCCCTCGATATTGTTGCTTGAAATTTTCCAGACGTGGGTCATCTTCGTCGCTAATGCCTTCCACCTCCTTGAAATGGTCACGTGCTGCTCGAAATTTTTCATTGTTTTTTTGCGCATCGCCGCGCAGGAACGAGGAACCGAAATTGATCATCAATACGCCGCCCTTGGCAGCCAGCGCCTGGATCATGGCATCGTCGGCATTGCGCTCCCAGCCAGAGTGAAGTGACGAGCCGAGGTGTGCGAAGCAATGCACGGCGCGGCCGATACGCCCAGTGCTTCATAAAACGCCTGGTCTGATACGTGGGAGATATCCACCATGATGCCCAGTCGGTTCATCTCGGCAATGACTTTTTTTCCGAACGGGCTGAGGCCGTTCCAGATATGTGTCTTGTCATAGGAAGAATCGCTGATGCGGTTGGATTTGGAATGCGCCAGGGTGATGTAGCGGATGCCCCGGTCATAGAAATGCTGCAGGTTGGCGAGATCATCTTCGATTCCGCTGCCGTTTTCCATGCCCATGGCCAGGGCGATTTTGCCTTCATCGTACAGCCTTGTGGCATCGGCGATGGAATAGGCGATCCCGAATTTGCCCGGGGCGCGCGCCACGATCGCTTCGACGCGGTCGATCAGGCCGTCGGCCAGGGCCTTGGCGCCGCCCTCTGCTTCAAAAGACGCGGGGATGTAGATCGACATGAAGGGCAGATTCAGCCCGCCGGCAACGGCACGCGGATAGTCAAAGTTGCCCGCTTGCGTCGCCTTGGTGACATCCTCCCAACGCTCCTGCAGGCGATATGGAACATCGATGTGGGTGTCCACAATCCTGAAGCGGTGGGCCAGTGTCTGCGCCTGCTCGGCAAGATCATCCTGGGACAATGCAAACAATGGCGCGGCGGCAAGCCATATGGCGACGAGATTTTTGAATAAGTTTTTACGCATGGTTACCCTCCGGTGTGTGTAGCGCTTGGCACGATCCGCGAGCGGTCGCATCGGGGCCACGGTGGATTCGCTGCGAACGCGAAGAGTATAGTGCATACCTGCGCTACGGTTCGGCGGCCGATGAATACCACGGTGGCGGTGGGAGTTTGCGGCAGTCATGCCGGTGGACGCATAAAGTGGAGTTGTTTTGGGCCTTAACCTGAACCCGTGACTTCAATGTGGATGTAGAGTGCAGGATATTGTTTTCACAGCGGAATCGAAATATCTTAGCTTCACCCATAGGTTAAGCGGGCATTTTTTGAACCGCTGTGGAATCAAGAGCTTGTGCTCCGCGCCGCAGTGAAGTCACGGGTTCAGGCTAAAGCTTAGGCGCAAGCCCATGTCGGGGCGCGAAGCACAAGACCTGGGCAGAAGCTGTTGTCCGTCCTTAAGCCCGTGAGACCGCCCAGCGTTTGCCGGGCTCCAACGAGAAAATAGATGATAAAAAGCATTGGGAAACAAGACTTTCAGCGCGTGCAAGCGCTGCCCTTGGCTGCGCTCCTCGTGCTGTGCGCTGCGGCGAACGCCCGCTCGCCTGTACCCGACGATGCAACACGCTGGCACCGCGAGGCGCAGGCGGTCACCATTACCCGCGACGATTGGGGCATTGCGCACGTATACGGCAAGACCGATGCGGACGCGGTGTTCGGCATGGCCTACGCGCAGGCCGAAGACGACTTTAACCGTGTCGAAATGAACTACATCAACGCCATGGGGCGGCTCGCCGAGACCGAGGGTGAATCGGCGATATGGCGGGATTTGCGCATGAAGCTGTTCATCGATCCGCTCGTGTTGAAGGCGCTTTACGCGAAAAGCCCGGCCTGGTTGCAAGCCTTGATGAATGGCTGGGCCGACGGGCTGAACTACTACCTGGTGACGCATCCCGATGTGCAACCGCGTGTGATCCATCGATTCGAACCGTGGATGGCGCTCAGCTTTACCGAGGGCAGCATCGGTGGCGACATTGAGCGCGTGTCGCTGCACGAATTGGAGAAGTTTTACGGCAATGGGCACTCTACGCTGGCGCGCGCCGAGTTGCCGTCGAACTGGACCGAACCCAGCGGTTCAAACGGAATCGCTATCGCGCCGAAGCGTTCGGTGGATGGCCATGCGCTGCTGCTCATCAATCCGCACACCTCGTTCTACTTCCGTTCGGAGTTGCAAATGCGTAGTGACGCCGGGTTGGACGCATACGGTGCCGTCACCTGGGGGCAATTCTTTGTCTATCAAGGCTTCAATCGGCACGTCGGCTGGATGCATACCTCCACCGGGGCCGATGTGGTCGACGAGTTCGCCGAGACCATCGTGCACAAGGACGAACATCTCGTTTATCGCTATGGCAAGGAATTACGGCCGGTGACCACGCGCGCCATCCGCGTGCGTTTTCGCAGCGGCGACGGTTCCATGGCGGAGCGCACATTTACCGTATACGCAACCCATCATGGCCCCATCGTGCGGGAAAAAAACGGCAAGTGGATCGCCGTGGCGTTGATGAACAAACCGGTCCCGGCGCTCAAACAAAGTTGGTTGCGCACCAAAACCACCGATTACGCCAGTTACAAAAAAGTTGCCCAGTTGCAGGCCAATTCGTCCAACAACACGATTTTCGCCGACGACCAGGGCCAGATTGCCTATCTGCATCCGCAGTTCATCCCCAAACGCGACGACCGCTTCGATTACACCAAGCCCGTCGACGGAAGCAATCCGGCCACCGACTGGCAGGGGCTGTTGCCACTGGACGCGGTGCCTCACGTGTTCAACCCGGCGAACGGTTGGGTCTTCAACACCAACGACTGGCCCTGGTCCGCCGCAGGCGCGAACAGCCCGAAGCGTGCGGATTATCCGCGTTACATGGACAGCTTCGGTGAAAACCCGCGCGGTATCCACGCAGCGCGTCTGCTCAATGGCCGGCTGGGATTTACCTTGCCATCTCTGATCAGCGCGGCTTTCGATTCCTACCTGCCGGCCTTCGCCCGACTGATCCCGGTACTGGTCCGCGATTTTGACGCGCTGCCCGCCAATGGGCCGCTCCGGCGCCAGCTGGCGGGTCCAGTTGGGTTGCTGCGAACGTGGGATTATCGCTGGGGCATTGCCTCCATGCCGACCTCGCTGGCGGTGTTCTGGGGCGATGCATTGTGGAACGATGTTGGCAAGAAGGCGACCGCCGAGCACCTGTCGATCTACGACTACATGGCCCAACGGGCCGCGAAAAATGCGCGCCTTGGCGCGCTGATAAAAGCGTCCGACCGGCTGCGCAGAGATTTCGGCAGTTGGGGTATTCCATGGGGCGAGATCAACCGCTTTCAGCGCGTTAACGGCGATCTGGTGCAGCCGTTCAACGACGCAGAACCCAGCATACCGGTACCGTTCACATCGTCACGCTGGGGCTCTCTCGCCTCTTTTGGCGCACACCGTTGGCCGGGAACGCGGCGCTATTATGGCACCAGCGGAAACAGCTTCGTAGCGGTCGTCGAGTTCGGCCGCAAAGTCCAAGCGCGCGCCATCACCGCTGGCGGCGAAAGCGGCCACCCAAATTCCCCCCACTTCAAGGATGAAGCCGAACGCTACACCACCGGTAATCTGCGTACGGTCTATTTCTGGCCCGAGCAACTCGAGGGCCACACGGAGCGCATTTACCATCCCGGCGAATGAGGGTTTGCGCTATCCTTCACAGGAGCCCGGCGGATGCCGGGCGACCCCACGGGCGGCCGAGTGCGACTCAAGGCTTTTTGCCCTGCGGGCAAGCCACGCAGCACGCACGTGTATAGTGGCTTGCGCTG